>Ga0136643_10013830_pt1 | contig 12097 bp, 7 predicted proteins | sample TergutLab28metaG_FD_96883 | JGI IMG/M metagenome (GOLD analysis project Ga0136643, IMG submission 96883) | Labiotermes labralis P1 segment gut microbial communities from Petit-Saut dam, French Guiana - Lab288 P1 (version 3) (version 3) | ecosystem: Host-associated > Arthropoda: Insects >...
AGAGAGAGAGAGAGAGAGAGAGACCATTCGGCCATATAGGGAGGAAAGAATTTATTGTGAACCATATTTCAATTGTAGACTGTGTTGAGAAATGCAGAATGTAGAATTTAAACCTGGCCGTACGTCAGTCTGACTTCTCCAGATATACTTTAAAATTTTAAGGTGTGTAACTGAGGAAAACAACTGAGAGCGTTGTGAAGGTATGGTATATGCAACTACATTGTTACTATCATACAATATTTTTTGTACGTTTTTACGGCCAAATTTTATGTATAAAAAGGAAAACAATAATTCGAACTGGCACTGCAATAATTAGCAGGAACTTGCGAGGCAGACTAAATTCGCAGAACCACGTGTTGTATTAATAAAACTTTCACGTAATTTGTTACAGTTATATAAGAACATGTGTCATGCACGTTGCTTGAACTTTAAATTATAAATTATAAATAGTTTAACACGAGTTCGCTTGTCATTTGCGGAACATTCAAGTTGAAAAGCAAATTGTACAAGGACTGTGAAAAGGAAAGAAATAACCTGCATGTTGGAGTATACAAAGCCATGAATCTGGCCTTTTTTTTAAATTCTTTTCTTCCCTTTTGTAAAAAAGACTTGCCGACCCTGACTTGACACGAAAAGGGAAAAACATGCGGCCCAGTAAGGAGAAGAGGGGAACGTCGCTTTGTTTTGTGTTAAAAGCTGGACACCGATGGCGATTTATGTGTCCTCTCAGTTTTTGTGGTTGGCTCAGCTAGTGATGAGGTCTGCAAGATAGGAAAATGATTTAACATCTGCTAGGGAGAACCCGATTTTATCAAGCTTTCTCTTATGTATACAGACCAGTGCAAACGAACCACTACCATAATTCAGCTTCGTTGTATTTAGGTCACACTCTGTTTACTTGAGATTTTCATGACACTTGAAACATATGTTCTTTAATAAATGAATGTGCACTATTTATTAAGCATCGACAATAATTTTATTTAGGGATGCACAATCCCTGCTTGCTCTGGCGATTCAGTTTTCACGGTGACGCGTGATATTTTCAGCATATTTAGCGTCATTGCTTACGTACAAAAATGTGCATCAGTTGAAACACGCGGAGCAGAAAGCGCCAGATAACAGCCAGCTTCGCGTGTCACTTTGGAATTGTGTGTCTTCAATATGCAACTTCCGTTCTATCACTGTTCTGGCACCAAGAATCTAGAAGTGGCTTCCAAATTTTAGAAAATTTGTGTACCCCTGATTTTATGTACCATATTGTGTAGCACGGGGACCCAGCTGGTATCATTGGAATTTTTCATTGACATAAAATCCTTCCGATCGAACTATGGCCCCGGGGTCGACTCAGCCTCCAACAGAAATGATTACCAGGAGCATTTACTGCGGGTAAAGGCGGCCGGTGCATAAAGCTGACAACCTTACCACAATCCTGTGCCGTTGTTATGAAATCTGGGAACCTTAATTTCCTGGAACCCTCTGGGCCACTCCAGGCCTGTAATGGGACTGCTTTACCTTTTAATTGTGAACAGTAAATATTTATTTTTATCAACAAACTTCATCTCTAAAATCTCACTGCTTTAAATTACATCCAGTTTATTGAGACAAATTTAAAATCCGAACTTCATTCTGAGTAGGTAAATATACGTAGATCTGTATTCATGTAGACCATTTGTAAGTACTGCAAGTAATTTGTAAGCACAAGACGTAATAGCCATGTAATAACTCTCGATTTTCACTCATCACACTCTGAAAATTCGACACGTCGATTAGGTTTAGGTATTGTTCTTGTGTAAGAAAATTTTGAAAGGAAGCTTCACCTTGGACGATGTAGTCGTGTTTGTGAAGTTAGGTAAGATGTTAAAAGGTAGTTTTAGAAGGAGGGTATGAGGGTTTAAATTGAAATAATGTGGTTCATGACTTAAACAAGTAACCGGCTGTGTAAAGACAGTAATAAATCGCGAAGCCTCCAAAAACCGCAGTCAATATGCTGGCTATCAGAGAGACTGTTTAATTCACAAGTAGTCTCATACATGGATTCAACAATGAAGAACAATGGAGTAAGTTAGCTGTTAGTAAAGTGACCTAAAGCGGGTTCAGCCCTGGTTCGATTCCTGGGTGAGACCAGTTCTCCCGTCACGAATAACGTGACTAGACCGAATCCGGTGCCAATTGCGTCTCCTATCCGGTGAGTACCGGGTGTTCTTTTTCTGGGCGAACACTCAGTTTCACCAGCTTTCTAGGTTAAGGATGCGTGGAGCTGTACTTTTACTTGCATAGACACGTTCATGACGCGGTCTCTCTGCACAAAACCAAACGACGAAATAGTTTTAACTCTTAGAACTCTGACTGAAGCAAGCAGTCGTGTTCTACGATATTTAAACACGATTCCATAATCGACTGGTGAATAAGAATATAACTTATGTATAGAGTCATATAGTTACGCACATTTTCTCGCCCTGGCTGCTACTGACGATATTGCAGACCTGCATATACTCATCAGTACTCACACACTTATGTGTAACTCATGTCTATATTCATACTTAAATGTCTAACTATGCTTGCATATGGAACGGAGCTGCCTGTGGGGAATGGACGTTGATTACACGATATAAAACGAAATGTTTTTAAAATAACCGTTGACTTTGTTAATAGTTATCCCAGTATTTAACCAACTTGATGCACAAAATTTTGTTTAACAATAAGTTTTATTTCATGCCTCTACATGTTTCGAACACATGTGGTAGTTGTGATGATACCAGAGGCTGTGTAATACAATTTTGATCTCCTGATGATAAGCACATGTGCTCGAAACATGTAGAGGCATGAAATAAAAGTTATTGTGAAACAAAATTTTGTGCATCAATTTGGTTAAATACTGAGATGAATATACTGAGATGCATGGTCAACAAAACGTCAAATTTTGATAATAGTGTTTATAGACCTAAACAAAACTAGTGTAATTATTTCAAGAATGTGGGCGTTTTTTTTGTGATATGACATATTCTTAAATACATCTGACATCGTGCTGAGGATTTTAGTTTTTCTTACAGTATCTGTGTTCGGAGACCAAGTTCTTGGAAAAGTGTTTATTTATTGTAAAAGTCTCTTGCTTCACGAAATCGATATTGACATATGCCAATTTGCAAATATTGTTCTACTTACTTTACATTGCATTTTAGTTTGCATTGACTTGCGGTGTGAAGTCAACTCGTGGAGTATGAAGTGCCCCATAGATTTTTGGAAAACTTGTGCACCCATGCCCCAAATACTTCCGTTGGGCTTGAAACCCGTACAATAGGTCTTTCACATTTTAAAATACATAATTTAAAAGATGAACGTAGAGTGAGGACGTCTTGCCCCTTTATAACCGTGTATCTTTGCGTCAGGTCCTGATGAAACGTGGTACTGCAGGTTAAACTGAGTCTTTCAAGCGGTCGAACGCACTTTCAGCTGTTAGTAAAACATTATCCATTAACCTCTATTTGAATGATACGTGCATATGTTCAATACCTTATGGAACGAAGTATAGAACAAGGACAGACATTTTATGAACGTTGTGAACTGATCTGCAATAGTACTTTTTTATTTATAAGGTAAATGGTTTAATTTATGACATTCCTTTGTCTGATTTGAGTTGGTGAAGGAACTTAATTCTGACGAATTGAAAAGAGGAGGTAATTTATTTTCATAATTCATGGTCTCTTTGTAAGAGTGTAATGAAAATTGATGCGATTCAATACATAAATGGTGGGCCGGGTAGCTCAGTCGATATAGCGACTGACTACAGGCTGGAAGGTCCGGGATCGAATCCCGATGGGGACGAGATTTTCCGCCCATCCAGACTGGCTCTGGGGCCCATCCAGCCTCCTGTTAAATGGGTATCGGGTCTTTCCCGTTGGTAAAGTGCGGCCGGGGCGTGCTGCTGACCACTCACCACCTTCTAGTGCCGCGGTCATGGAAGAGTAGAGCTATACCTCTACCCACCCTCTGGGCCACACCGGGCCTGTAACGAGATCACTTTACCTTTACCAGTACATAAATGTTAGGCCTACTTATTAACGGTTTTCGTAGGTATTCACAATTGTTTGGATGCTGACATATCAACATCGATAATTAAACAAAGAAGTAATTTATGTTAAGGTAAAGGTAAAATTCACCCTAGAACAGTAAACGAAAGCGAAGGGGGGATTATATATGTAGCTGTACTCCTTCTTTCACGTCGGCGCTAGATGGCGTTTGGTGGTCAAAGCTACGACCCGGCCACTGTACCGCCTTAAAGTACCCGGTGCTCATTGTATAGGAGGCTGGGTGCGACCCAGTCCCCGTCTGGGCGGGTGCGGAAAACCTCGCCCCACACCAGCATTCACAGTAATTTATGTAAAGGGAATAAAACTTGGAATGCGTTGGCACTATTACTGTTGAATTCAGCAACCCGACTTACTTCATCGCCACCAATACAACAGTTCATTAATGTAAAGCACCACTGTCTGCTTACGGTACTGCGGGAATTCACGTAATGTATTTGGCTACAGGCAACTGTAACGCTTGTCAAATTCAGAACAATTGTGCTCATAATTATATTTAGGGTGTGAAAGTACTGTAGATTTTGTGTAATATATACTGCCCATTGTTCATGACAAGTCATGAAACGTATGGGCCTGATAGTGACCCTGTCTTTCCAGCATTTTTAGCATTTTTTCTGAAATACCCAATTTCTCCTGATTATTAATTCGTAGGTATGCCTGTAGTTAAGTGCGTATTTTAATAAATAGAACACGGAATACAAATAACCTATTGCATTTAAATACTACTCTTCTTTTCATTATAATGGTCATGTTTGCCGTTTTCGGTCTGTTTCAACGTTGCGTAATTTTTTCGTGATTTATAAGTTGTTTAATTAATGTAACTCCTCCATTTATTTTTATGACGCGATCAATGGCGTCTCCCCTTCCCAGTAGTTTACGCGTGCGCCTAGCCTCCCCTTTTTTGCTTTTTTTTAGACTGGTGTCTGGTTGTAGTAGTTGTTGCTTCTCCCCGCAAGATGGCAGTGGTTTACGAGCCGGACCAATGCTGCATTTCCCTCCGCGACAAATTGAGTAATAAAATGGTGGTGTAATATAATTCAGTGCTCCTTGGTGGTATTTTCTCAGTCCATATTTTCAGCATAGGTCTCGACAATATGCAAAAACGGTATAAATTAACGAAGACATTAAAACTGACATACATGGAAATGGAGTTAGGAAACACATAGGTACCAAATTTATGGTACTAAAACACTATACTAGTATAAAACGAGTGACTAATTACATAATTGCTTCTTTCTAATTTTTGGAAATACATAAAAAATTTAATATTATCGGCAATATAGAATCTGCCCAAAACGTATTTGCGTATTCTTTCATTTTCTTTTACTTAGCTTAGGACAGTGATTGATTACGTTACCCAGTTCTCTCAGCCAATGAGAAACGGTCCTGGGCGGCCATCTTGGATGCAGAGTTATTGAACGAAAAGATGAGCAACAAAGTTGCTGGAGAAACTGGGTGGAGGGGAGAGTATGGAAGGAGGATAGAGAGAATGCATGATAAATGATATAAAGTAAAGAAGTGACTTGAAGAATGGCTAAAATACTATAGAATACCCCACCCTCTTGGAAAATATCCCAGGCGGAAAGCAAGAGAAATGTCTGGAATGAAATAAGATTGTGAATCTTTTAGAATTCATCTGCCAGGTTTGTGCGGTTTTTGTATAAATATATTTTGAAGTAGAAATATGACTTCCCCGCTTGGATGATATTGGGATATAAAATTTGGGTACAGTTTGAGATTCAGTTTATTTTTCATTTTTGTCACAAAATTATGATGGATCAAAAAGAAGTGGAGAATGTAGAATGTTTCAACTAGTTGTATAACCTCATAACAAATTATGCAATGTGTAGCCTACACGGGACATTAACCCAGGACTGCCATGGCAAAAGCAGCATTCAACAAGAAAGATTCTTCACGGGCAAATTAAACTTAAATTTCAGAAAGAAACTATTAAAACTATTCGTTATGATTGTAGATTATTATGGTGCTGAAATATTGACACTTCGGAAATTTGATCAGAAATACCTTGCAGGTTTTGAAATGTGGTGCTGGAGAAGGATGGAGATCTGTTGGACTTATCGTGTGAAAAAATTAGTTTTGCATTAGTCAAGGAGGGAAGAGATTTCCTAGGTACAGTACAAGAAGGAAGGCTATAACTGGATTGGTCATTTCTTGCATAATAACTGAGAATGGAAGAATGCTATTTTATTCTCTTTTTGTCCCAGTTAAATTTTCCTTCTCTGTCTGAATACATAAAGCCACGTTCAACTGACCAGTAAAGTAGTTATGCAGTTGCTTAGGAAATTCTTATAATTTCACGGATTCCTTATTCGAAGAAGCTCTTCTATATTCTGATGCAAATGAATCCTCTCCACTTCTTTCTACACTGTTTTTTTTAAGTATAATTTTTGATATTGTACTCCTATCTACGCCTAAGTCTTCCAAGCTGTCGCTTTCTCTCTGAATGTCTGACAAAATCTTCGTGTGCTTCCTTGCTTATATTTTTGCCATTTACAGACAACCTCCATTCGGACGTTATTCTGATAAGAAAGTGCAGTTAACCAAGAAGGAAATAACTTAAGCTTAAATATATTTTAATAATTCATTTGTTTTTAAGGTCACTATTAATGTATGTGGCGGGCTTGGGAATAATGTATCAGGTAGGGCAGTTTAGTAACGGAACAGGTTTGAAATTCCGGAGAACGATCTATGGTAAGGACAATACTCGTTACCTCGGCATTTGGCTCAAGGAGCAACGCTTAAGCCACATACCTTACATGTGACCTCTTGCAATATCGATAGGAACAACAGGTTCCCGAACTGGAGTTTTTGGGATTTTACTTAATTTCTTCAGGCCCTTACTAGGATATATTACATTAAAATAGGCAACCAACGCTTTTTTTACATCCTTTTTGATCCCGTTTTCACATAACTGTATCGTCGGATGCATTATAGTTTGAATGAATCTGATCGTACTTGAAAAAATAAATAAAAACTAATAAAATAGACAGGGATTTTTCTGCAGTCACCATGTCCAGACGACCCTGTGTTTCCAACAGGCTCTTCTCTGAGTAGTTACAGAGATATTTCCCCGGAAGCAAATGGACAGTAGTTCATAGATGACAACTGGAACTCAATGTAGTACTGAGATTAAGAGTACATGGAGCTCTGCCTACCTTTCCCCATATATTTTTGTAGATTAGTGCTAGAGCACAGTGACAAATTAAATGGGCCAGTAATATTTTATGAAGACAGAATAAAATATTTGAGGTGCATAATTTATGTACTAAGACTGTTATTGGATTTGACAGCGACTGGCAGTGTACCAAGTTATAGAGCCGGCTGTAATCACGAACAGTAAGCCTGCTGCTTCATCTCGCTGTACGCTGTAGCAAACACACCAGTGCACTGCCATGCATTAGAAGACTCCAGAGCTGAGACCTGTAACTACGAAACGCTGGAGCATAGTTAATAAATTTCCTATTTACTGGAAAATATTCACCAACATAAAGCATGTTGAAACTCGGCTATTACAGAATGAGAAACATCAGAGAGAAGCCGACAGCAGATAACGTGCAAATCATGAATCAAGAGGGCGCATAATAAGAGAATATCGGATAATTTAAATGGAACCATATCGGGAGTTGTGATGGGTGTAATGACCACTCTACAATACAAAGTACATAAAACGTCAAATTGAGGCGCGTTCGGATCTTTGCATCCTTCGCCCTGCAGTGACGTTTATACTATTTAATCGAGTGTGGGAGTTTTTTAAAGTGTGGGTGAATTCCAGCCGCCTTGCACTGTCTCAGAACGTAATGCTGCCTCATAAAATGAGGGCCATTTATTTCCCATTTGAACATCCACAGTCTCTAGCATCCAACGAAATGTCCTCGGGCAAACAGCCGCGTCAAGATGTGAAGGTTTCCGACATACCAAGGACTGACTGCGTCCCCACTTTGAGGTTGCTGCTGATGGCTTGATAGAACCAAAATTCTGGGATGTGACATGCCGAATTGAAAATATTTGCCGACGTTTCGAAGTCCCTATTTCACAACAGCAACACCGCCGTGAGAACCCTAAATATTGCGCAATAACTCCCACTTCTATGGATCATGGTCTTATTACTATTTTGGTTACTTCACCTTCTTTTTAGTACATCTTTATATAATTAAAAATTGCGGAAATCTAACAAGCACGTTACACCGTTATTTGGCTGGAATGGCCAACGAATAAACAGTGGAAAATTTACAGTTCTTGTGCGATGTCCACTTGTACATCGTTGCCAGACTTTGAGTGATGCAGACCCTGACCCATCGTCTGGCTGATAACCCAGTAAAGTGCTGATGTTTGTAAAACAGAAGCACCTCCATTTCAAAATCGCAAAGGAGTAATTCAGAATGTGGTTTACTTAATTTACATTGTTATGTACTTCCGTCCTGGCGCGTCACAAACACTTTGTTCCTTTTTAAATATGCAGTTTGTTTTGTGGTCTGAATGTACGTCGCAATCTTGCCGTTCTACATTACTTTCCACAAACGTCTTTCGCTTCTGTTGATTCCGTTGGTTTGTCGCATGCAGTTCACGTAACTAAACCGTGGGGATTCGGGTTGCCGAACTCCTGCTTTATCATTCCGACCATATTTGTCATTCCTACAATTTCTTTTGTAGACGCGACATTGTGTTGCGTACGGAACGAAATAAAAGCATGTAACAAATATTTTTAGAAGTCTGATGCATGTGAAAGTAGTATTTTCTATACGTATTTAACACTTATGTTACAGGCTCAATAAACTGGGGTGTTTTCAAGGGTGCGGAATATATGCATATTGTAATAATAATAATAATAATATCTTAAATTTTATACCTGTACAGGCTTGTCCGTTTAATTGACTTTGAGGGAAATATGTAACTCACTGTCACTAAGCACTCTTTTTCATATCCTGAGTAACTATGTAATGCCATAGATTAGAATATTTCTTAAACTTTTAGTTCCTCATCCAGTCAAGAAATTCCCTTCTTTCCGGAGACCCTTATTTTTATTAGCGTTTTTTTGACACATGCATCGAATCTAAGATCTCCTATTCAGTTTTCTTAACAAACAATTTAATATTATACTCCCGCTTACATTTAGGTTTTCCAAGTGGTTTCTTCCCTTCAGATGTTCTCACGGTATGCGTTTCTCTTCTCCTCCATACTTTCCGTATGCTTTGCCCATCTCACACCACAACGCCATATTTCGTTCAAGCGATCTACCGTTAAAAGTTTTAGCCGAATTTATCAATAAATTGTGATATTTTCTTTCGTAGTACATCACAGTTGAATCATCTGCTTTATGTTTTAGGGAATGTTTATTCTTGGTGAGATGTGTTTGTTATGAAACACAGTGCAACTGTAACTGTGTTTGCAACTCAGAATCATTTGTATGTCTTCATACATTCACTTCTTACTGTTCCCAATATATGTGATGTGAAATAGAAAATGAAGAAGTCTATGAAGAAGTACGATTTTATTTCCTGTAAATGTTCCAACACGTTTCTTTTAGAATTTCTCTCTAGTGTGACCATAATTCGTCCGAAGCAGCAACACACGCAGTGAAGGAATAATATTTGCTTGTTAAGAAAAGCCAAAGATAAAAAGAAATAAGCGTGAGGACTTTGAGCAAATGAAGCGGCACATTTCGTTCTTCTTATTTTTCCTTCCAGCCATTGACGTAAGAGCTTTAAAAAATGGAACTTGATACTGGCTCAACATGGATCAATTCCAGGAATTCAAATAACTAATTAACGTGTGTTAAGTGTACAGGAATTTATTTCTAAGCAATCTAATTGCCTCGTCAGTTCAGTTATTAAATCAAAAGCGAATTTATGTATATAGCCTAGAGTTTCTTTATGTCCTTTTGTGCAATTAAACCTTTTTTCCGAGAGACATTACATTGTGTATCAATTTTCAGTGACCTACTGTCAGCGTCAATCGTGGTTCATTAAGTGCGCTTGCAGTTTATCACTTGCATGTCTGATGTCTTATAAGGGTCACTATTTAATAGGGCTTAAAATTGAAAACACTGCATAACTTGACCCAAATATCGTTATATCCTGTGGAACAATATAATTATTTCAGTGTAATATTGTAACATAATGTTTTGGAGACAGGAAAGATATTTTAACATTTTTTAAAGTAAATTTGAGTTATGTTAATAGGCATGTTTGCAACCTGACAGTGGAAGTGTCTATCGTAATTACAAATTGACAAATTTAGGATCTCAATAAAATCGATTCTTGGTATAGATAAATCTTTGTACCCGCATGTAATTTGGCAGTGAATAAATATATTTCCAAATGCAAATATCGTAGAAAAAATATGTATTTAAGTGAATTGTTTGACACAAGTCTCGTTAATCTGCAATTCGCCTCGTGTTGACGTATACAGTTCGCTAGTTTTGTGGGGTTCCAGAGTGTAATTTTCCATTATAAAATATTATTAAAATATCCTCTTCTTTTCCTTTACGACACACTGGACTTGCCATGTCGTATGGGATTTAGCGTTCAATAATTCTACCTTCTTTTTTGTATAGCGTATTATATACCGTCAGTACACAACAATATATGAGTACAGTGATACAATATATAAAATTAGGTCACATTACGGTTATATGTTTCGACCGTAAACGGCCATCTTCAGGCCAATGAAGAAAATTATTAAGGTACAATGAAGTAACACTCAATGGGATCCCATTTCGTTTACAGTAAAAGTTAAAAATAATATATAATTAAATTCCTATTTATAATTAAAACAATTAAATTAGACGGTAATCTAGTAAATTAAAATCTCCAGGATACTATATTGAGGCCGAACTGTATAGTGTAGGTAAAGCAGTCCCGTTACAGGTATGAAGTAGCCCAGAGGGTTCCAGGAAGTTAAGGCTCCCAGATTTTGTGACAACGGCACAGGATGTTGGTAAGGTTGTCAGCCTTACGCACCAGCCGTCTTTACCCCTAGGAAATACTCCTGGTACACATTTGTGTTAGAGGCTGAGTCGAACCCAGGGCCAAAGTGCGATCGGAAGGATTTTATGTCGTTGAAAAATCCACTGACACTAACTGGAATCGAACCAGCGACCAGCACAGCACTTTACCCACTGTGTTACCGCGGTCCCCACAATGAACTAGGCCGTATGTAAAATCCACATATTGCTCTTCCCTACCAGATGTTTCACTGAACCAAATGCAGACAGGAATATTTCTTGTTTTGTAAAAAGAAGATTCATTCGCACCGCTCACGTTAGAAAGAAATGTAAAGTGTGTGAACTTCCTTTTATTTATAGCAGATTCACTGAATTTTTGTAGTTTTAAGGCGCTTTCGCAGAATTCCGAAAAGCGACTACTAGCTTCATCATATCCTTCTGTCCGCCACATGGAAAAACTCGGCTCACACTGGACGGATTTTCACGAAAATTGACATTGCATATTTTTCGAAAATACTAGCGTGAAAGTTCCAAGTTTCATTGAATCTGAAAAGACTAAGGGGTACTTTAAGTGAAGACCTGTACAAATTTCTGATTACGTCTCTGGGTTATGACGTCTTTCGGGTGATAGGGACCTAGCACCAACCTTTCGAAAGAGCTTGCTGCTCCCAAATATGTTACATGTTCTACCCTGCAGGTAGAGGAAGGAGCCTCCTCCGAAGAGTCAGTAAGTGTATACAATATACAAGGTGTCATATCCCAGCTGATTGAAAGTTTCATTTTCATTGCTTTTAGAACTTTAAATATCACACAGCAGAGATATATTAAATTTAAATTAGAGTTTTTTAAATGTACCAGTTCAGGTATATTTACTTACTTACTCCATGGTGCAGAGTCCTTCTTGAGAAGCTAACTGGTTTGCAGCTATTCAAGAAATTCCCCGCATTTCACGGAACCCGAAGGTTCATTACCGTACTCACAAGCTCCCGCCACATGTCCCTATCCTGGGCCAGCCCAATCCAGTCCATACCCCTACATCCCACCTCCT
>Ga0136643_10013831_pt1 | contig 12097 bp, 11 predicted proteins | sample TergutLab28metaG_FD_96883 | JGI IMG/M metagenome (GOLD analysis project Ga0136643, IMG submission 96883) | Labiotermes labralis P1 segment gut microbial communities from Petit-Saut dam, French Guiana - Lab288 P1 (version 3) (version 3) | ecosystem: Host-associated > Arthropoda: Insects >...
CATCCGCACCGTAAACACGACCCACGCAGCGGCTCTCAAGACCACCACCCATCCAAAAACTCGGTGCAGAAAACCATATGCTGCAACTCAACATCTAATGCTCCTGATGATGGGCGTATGTACACGAAATATGTCGAGCTAAGTATATATTAATAAAATTACCTTACGCCTGAAATCTCTCATCTAATACTGTTATGATAGAGGGGGGACAGACGTCACGATGGATTGCGTACTGACGAAGGTAGAGGAGAGGAGGAATGTACACAATAATGTGCTGGAGATATTTCTATATGTACATTGCCTATCTTGTTTTACCTCAGCTGGCAGTTCACGTATCTGTAAACAGACCAACAAATTGGGTGTTAAGTAAAGTCTTTTTGGATTTTTTATGTGTAGAATGTTGAGGATAAAATTTTGTAATTTGGTGGACAAGGTTTACAGGAGTAGGGAGATAAGAGGATGATAATAGCCTATTAATTCGTACTCTTCGCTTTATTCATCAGTGGATTTACTAAATGTCACTTTCTTCATCAGTACATTCAGTGCGTGTCACTTTATTCATTAGTACAGTGCCACTGCCAACTTCTACCGACCATTGCCACCCAACTGCAGCTAAAGAATATCAAATCAAATGTCACTTTGTTTATTAGCGTAGTTAGTGGATGCCACTTTGTTCATCAGTACATTTAGTGCGTGTCATTTCATCAGCACAATTAGTGAATGTCACTGAATTCTTCAGTACAGTTAGTAGATGGCACTGCGTTCATTAGTACAATTAATGAATATTACTCTATTTACCAGTATAATTAATATTCTAGGAGTGGAGCCAATTCGCTCATTCTCTGGTATTACGATTAGGAATATTGACTTGTTCTATAACCAAAGGGTTTGCTACCTCTCATGGATCTCTGGAATGTGAAATAAATTACAATTACTATCACAGAACATGAAACCTTTATCTTTACCCTACTTGATATGTTCAGTATGATCTTCTTACAACGTCCCTTTCAAGAACAGAAGAAACAGACTCCCTTATGGTGATGCGTACCTACCGTACTGGTACAGTCAGAACAGATTTCTGCAAGGAAATATTTTTTTTTGGGGGGGGGGGACAGAATTTAAGAGTTAAGCTTATAACACTTCTTACATAGAAATATGATTTTAAATTATGCCTATGTACTGCAAATACGATCCATTCCACGTCTTGTTCAGCATCCTTTATTTATCGGCTCTCTTGACGAATTTTACCCACATTTCTTCTTTTGGGCAATAAATAAATGCCCCTGGCGATGGAGTAAGAATATTGGGTGTTTCGTCACATTTCCGAATTTCGAATTCTGATAAAATATTTACAATGCAGATCTTATTTTGTGAAAGACCAAACCGCATACCTGGAACACAAAATATTTAATATATAACAGCAGTTTAATTTTATTCATTCCTTGCGTAAATGATGCGAAGTGTCGTCTTTCTTCGTGGCATTATCAACGCTCATTCTTTTCACTTCCTGCTTATTCGGTACACACACATATGGGTTGGTATGGGGCTAGCTGTGCGTATTGCTAAATGATAGGAAATTGTTCGGAGATAGTAACCTTAGCTTCCTGGCGTAAATGTACAGATAATATTAAAGTGGGTATTAAAGTCGGGCTTGACAGTGCGGTCTATATTTATCTGGCTAAGCGTAATATCCAATAGCAAGCTGATGTGAAAATGGAACTGAACCTTGTTTAAAGAACTATTAAGTTACTTTCCTGTGGAGACTGAATAAAACTATGACTTTTTCGTTTAGTATACCCGGCCTCTAGGATAAGGTTTGAACCCGGGACTTTACAATTAAGAAACTGAGGGTGCTGTTTCTCAATAATATTTCGGTGTATGCAGTTCTAGAAATATAATGTGTTATTCGTACTGGTTAGATCTGGCTCAGGATAGAGACAGGTGGCGGGCAGGTGTGAATGCGGTAATGAACCTTCGGGATCCATATAGTGCGGGGAATTTCATGACAAGCTGAGAACCGATTAGCTTCTCAAGAAGGACTCTGATGCATGGAGTAAGTAAGTAAGTTTTCGTACTATCACGTTATTTATTAACACTTTGAAGTCTAAATTCGTCTAAGTAATCTTCAACAAGAGAAGCAATGCACGTATAACGTAACATTGAGGCGCGTTCACGTAACCATTGTTGCAGTGGAAAAGCAAGAAATATTACATATTCTGAGTGTGTGTTTGTAGTCTTATTTATGTAGCATGCAAAGCGCATACGCCATATTATATTATCATCTATGGTCTCTCCGGCTGTGCAGCATTTTTCCACATTTCCTCATAAACGGCACGAATTTCGTAAAAAGTTTATGAACTTAGAACGTGTTTTGATTTTTCTCTAAAACGATTGTCTGGAACATTTCTCATTCTAAGAAGAATGAGCGAGATGTCACACACACACACACGCACACGCACACGCACGCACATGTCTTAACGCAAAGTATCCTTTATTCTTGTCAGATATTAAAATTGTGTTTTGTAGCTACGAATTTGCTCTATCAGATAATGTTATTGTGCTCTTTGAATCTATTGTTGTTTCTATGGAAAGAAATAGGAGGCATTACTTTCGGAGCGGCCCTCGTCATTGAACTTGAATCTTCTAGACAGATATTCGAAAATACTCAAACAAAAATTTTCATGAAAATCCGTCTAGCAGGAGCCGAGTTGTTCCGTTCGGACGGACGGACAGACATGATGTAACTAATAGTCTTTTTTTTTGTGGTTTTTCGAAAGCGCCTAAAAATTGAGTTCCCATCCTATAATCAAATCTTCGTCTTCATCACTAAGGCCGATACGCTAAAGAAATAAATACTCACTGTAAGATCCAGAAATTCTTACCGTTAAAACAGGTGGTACGTATAGTAACAACCATACTTTGGATTGATTTTAAACAGCCTGTGCGTTTCAGTGTTCATATTTACCTAAGCAAATCCTGGGTCCCTCTCCGAAAGGGATATGTGCACATTTGGGCCTTTTTGCTTTGTTTTCTTCTGTAAACCGGTCAGGATCAAACTTCGTCGGGTCTGGGTAGTAGGCTGGATCATTCTGAATGGCTAACACAGGTGTCACCACAGGCGTACCAACTTCCACAGTGAACTTTCTGCCGTTCGAAAGAGGCAGTTCAAACGGCTTCGTGCACAGCCTGCTAATCATTGGTATTGGTGGGTGAATTCTCAAGGATTCTGCAAGTACAGAAATTAAATTAAATTAAAGCGGCCAACGATCTGAAATCTGACATACTTCGTGGAAGTTGTGCAGTGCGAACTAAAAGTGTACAAAATTGGCAAGTTGTAGCTGGATTAAGTGGTGTTGCTGAACGTCATGGCGGCCTGTAGCATGCTGAAGGACCAACACTCAGAAGTGTTCCCGAATCTAATCCGCACTAGTTTTTGTCGATTTCTTAAACGAAAAAAATTTTGTTCGCGGTTCTTATCCGCACATTTCCTTCAACCGCCCCTTGCCTACAAGGCAGACTGATTGAATAATATTGGATGTTACCAATGCTTTAACCGTTATCCGTTGCATGAGCAATGCTTTCGACGGATCCGAAGATGACATTCTATGGGAGGACGATGGTGAAGATGAAGATGATAGTGACCGGGTGACGGATAACGATTCAGTTGAGTGATGGCGGTGAGTCTGATGAATAATAAATTATAAATATTATATAATATTATATATAATAAATAAAATAATAAATTATTTTATTGTGTTGTTCTTACGGCACGTACAGCGGCTCTATCATTTTTCCAAAATCCATCTCACGACCGCGAATCTAATCCGTATCTGATTTTTTAGCCGTCTGAAACTGTAAAAATGGTGCGGATTAGATTCGAGAATATACGGTACTTTTAAATATTCTATTAAATGTCTTTCGTGGCAACTACTTCTGTCGATATCCACACACACACATTTAATTAAAATACACCTTGCCTATATTTTGCTTGCATTTCCTTTTCATACAGCTGCAATGTGCAATACCACACCTACAGCAATAGAAACATGCGCAAAATTTTTTTTACATGCGTTGTGTATTGGTCTGCCTTTAGGCTTTTTGTATTCGGCCTTTCGTTCGGTTCCAGTTTGGAATTCGTTCTGAAACTGTAAATCAGTAGGCATCTGGCACGGATTATTTGACCGAGTATCGGACTTTTGCACGGCCCGTACTTCTGCGAGACAGCACAGTACAGCGTGAAACATGGCTAACCAACATTCATATTTATTACGGAATTCAAAGCTGCAACCCATATGTTGATATCCGCAAACATATGCGCCTTAACTCCAGGGGCATCTTTTATTGTTGAATGTGTTAATTTGTTCTAAGCAAACGTCGAAACTTAATGTACCTTGAACCACCATGTCGAGGTAATTCATTTCTTGGAGGATGTCCAAGTCGAGTTGTCCGTTGTGTTTTACTATCACGGAATCCACTTCCTCCCTGAGCCTGTTCTGTACGTCAGGGTTGTAGGCTAAGTCATAGAGTAGAACAGCCAGTGCCGTTGATGAAGTTTCATAGCCGTCAGTGAAGAACGTGAGGGCCTGCGCTGCGATGTCTTCGTCCGTGAATTCTGAAATTGCAGTCAACTCGAGCTCATTTCCTTGTGTGTCAATTTCGTGGGACTGGTCAGACGTGTGGAACCGGTCGGGGTATTAAAAATTGCATACATTTTGGTATGAAAACTTTACAGGAAGGGATTTGCTGGAAGATCAACGCGTAGATGGGAAGATAAAATTGAAATAAAACTAATTCCTTGTAGCGTAATTAGGCTGTTGTATCAACTCTGTATGCACTAAATGTATTCGTCATACGTTGTCAATTTTCCGACATGTTTCGGCACACCACACGTGCCATCATCAGGGAGTCTTCCTAGTTGTTATCATAAAGCTTTTTTACAATACGCGAATGATTTCACGGCTGTTCACTCGCGCACATTCTAAAATTCTAGTTGCAAAACATTAAATATTCAAAACTTAATTTTTAGAATACTAGAAAAATGTTGTTCCTTCGAGCACTTTTAGAATGCAGATAGCTTAGTTTTTGAGCTATTCAAAAAATTTCCTGCCTCTTGTGAAAACGAAAATTTCATTTCCACCTTCAAAGAAGCTCGCCTCTCCTCCCTGTTCTGTGTCAGATAAATACCATCCACACCTGCGCTTCTGTAAGATACATTTTAAACGCTGTAATTCCATCCTTGCCTAGGACTCCCAAGAAGCCTCTACACTTCATGTCCTCCTACCAAATATTCCTAAGCATTTTCTTCTGTCATGCGTGCTACATGCCCCGCTCATTTCAGAAGGGATGAAAATTATGAAACGAATTACTTTCGGTATAACCACATCCTGCACTTGGAATGCTTTCAGCTACAAACAACGGCCAGCACATGGTCTCGCCCCCGTGTGGTACTTACTCTTATACCAAGGAATCGATTTGTCCTTGGAATTGTTCACATCTTCGGCGTTCTGTTTCAAATGAATCAACAGCTGCAGAAAATCATTCCGCTTCACGTTGTTCTGTTCTCGATATGTCACTGCTTCTTTGGTCATCCTTCTGAAGAAGTCAATCACTTCCGTTGGCGTGAATCTTAAAAGAGAATTCGACATTCAACATTTTATATGAATGCGATTTTGCAACACATTCACGTAGCAGGACGGTACTGCAGTAATTGTCTATGCCACCTATGCTTAGCTGGTCCTTGGTTAAAATCAAAGCTGGACCGCATTTTATATTCAGCGTGATATTTACCACATATAAGAGATTAAGAAACCATTCTCGTAAAAGGGACTAATAGCTTTACATTTCTCTTTGAGTGGTGTTTGATAATTAACTTAGTTTTTTCTTAATTTGTAGTCGCTGCACGAAAATAAGGCAGTAACTCTTTTTTTTTTTAGCTAGATTGGTAAATAAAGGCCTCTATATTTAACGGTGAAAATTTGTTATCATTTAGTACCGCCGCTTATTCTACAGTGTTGTTGGAAATATTTCAAGTTCATAGCGTGCATATTCAGCAAAACTGTGACTTCGTATTGCCTCTCAGGAGTTACAGTGTATAAGCATGGCGAAGTGGAAGATTCGTCTGTGGACCTCGCAGCTAGAAAGAGTAATGGTCAAATTCCCCCACTGAAATTTAGCGTAATTCTTGCAAATACATAAAATAAAACTGTAGTCTCCAATAAAACAACAGTACAGTTGGATATGCATTCCTTTGTAATTTTCTGAAAGAAACCGCTCTTCAGCTTATTAATCAAAGTCTGTGCTCGACAAAACTTACTTCAGCTTTAAGAAGTCAGCTACTGCAGGAAAAAGAATCACTAGAGACTGCTCGATTTCCCTCCATATTGTGGGTTCTAGGAATTTTCTCCCATATTTCCTAAATTCTGTGTCAGGATTCAGGAAAGAGTTCTGTCGTAAACCATACGCGCAAATCGCCACAGAATCTGCTGCAAACTTCGTAGTTATTGCTTTCGCTTCATGAAGTCCACCTGTACAAAGAATAAGGCTCTCAATTTGCATTGTACCATAATTGTGACGTGATTTATTATTGTATGGAGCTGGTGCAGTTGGGTCGGTATGGCAACTGTATTACCAACTGGAAGACCGAGGAATCGGTGTTTCATTCACGGCAGGTGTAAAGGATTTTTTCATCCCCGCAGGGCCCATGCAGCCTCTCCGGCCCACCTATCGTCCTATACAATGTTACCAAATCTGTTTTCCACCGGGCTAAAACGGCCGATGCGTCAAGGTGACTAAGAACCAGTAAAGCTACATTTCCACTCTCCCATATGCCTTCATGACCCTTACAAGGACAATTTTACCTTAAAATATCATGATATATTTTAGTTCTTATATATGAAGAAACAAATATCTGAATTAAGCTCCCAGGACGTTTGCCATTGTTCATTTTACAAATGTTTGCCTGCGCCTTACGGCCTAAAATTGAAGTTTGAAGGATATTAGGCCTAATACTGCGTGCTGTTCTGCAATGTCTCTCTCTTACGCCCGGTGACGAAAATAGATTAAATATCTGGAATAATGTGAAATGGCAACTTGATGCAACGAGGTAATTTTATTGAGGTATTCTTAGCTCTACATGTTTCGGGCGCATACGCCCATCATCAGGAGCATTAGATGTTGAGTTGCAACATATGGTTTTCTACACCGAGTTTGTGGATGGATGATGGTCTTGAGAACCGCTGCGTAGGTCGTGTGTATGGTGCGGATGGTGCAACGGCTCTCAAGACCACCACCCATCCACAAACTCGGTGCAGAAAACCATATGCTGCAACTCAACATCTAATGCTCCTGATGATGGGCGTATGCTCCCGAAACATGTAGAGCTAAGAATACATCAATAAAATTACCTCGTTGCAACAAGTTGGCATTTCACATTATTTCATGAGGAAAAAGCACGGTCAAACAACCCTCAAGTAAATATCTGGACTCAAAGAGAGAAGCTGTGACAGGACGCTGAAGAAAAATGCATATGGATAGCTTCATAATTTTTACTCCTCCTCCAGTAATATTAGTACCATCAATTGGAAGTCGAGAAGGGGATTTTGATGGGCGCGGAGTGGTATGAATTGTAAGTGTATAAACAGTGTTAGTTCGTGGATCTGAATAGTTTGGGTCGCTTGAGAGAAGTCGGAGTACAGCACAAGAGGATACCGTAAGAGTGTACGAGGATTTGAGCTACGAGATTTAACCGACTTTCGGCTGGGTCTATCTTCCCGTCTGTGAGATAAAGTGGGAAAATGTTGTATAACCGGACAGGCCACAGGTGAAAAGAAGGTGCATGCTCACTGCATGATGGATACCTAAAGCTACAAACAAACACTCAGAATATGTAACACTGCTTTTCCAATGCAACAATGTTTACCCGAACGCGCCTCAGTGTTACATTATACGTACATTGCCTGTCTTCCAGGGTTGTTTCTTGAGACAGACGGTCAAAGAAGGCGAAGAAGAAATTGAGCAGGCTTCTATGTAGCTTTCAGGACAATTCTATGCCCATCTGATGTGTGGCTGACCGCGCATCGTAATTCAGAATGGAAAAGAAACCAACTAGATGTCACTTTGTGTTATCCTTTATTTCTCCTTTACAAGTTGCTCAACATGTTTCGGGCAAGTAATTGTGCTACGAACTCCTCAATGGACACACAGCCTACCAACCGGTTCTGACAGCCTTCCTGCAGCCACGGCACAATACCAACACGTGGCGATAACACTACGCAGTCGTTAGCTCCTGAAGATGGGCACATGATTGCCCGAAACATGTTGAGCAACTTGTAAAGGAGAAATAAAGGATAACACAAAGTGACTTCTAGTTGGTTTCTTTTCCATACTGAATTGTATGTCAGTCTAAACACAACTTGTATTGTATATCAAAATGTAAACCAGCTACATATTTCGAGCCAATGCACGGATCATCATCAGGCCTACGTAAAGGCAACGAGTAAAAGGTCAAAAGTGCACGTTAATCCTTATCCTGCTAACATGCAGAATATGGTGAGCTCCTAATAATGCCAAAAAATGGCAGATGGGATTTAATTCGGCGTTTAAAGGGTTAAGTTAGACTATATTATGTGATCTCATAATTTACAGATTTTCAGATCCCAGGGTTTTTTTTATTTTTTTTTGCATTTTGTTTTTTTCTTTCAGTTAAAACTGTTTTAATTGAGGACTGGTTGCATGTCGATTTTCTGCTGAGTTCTTAATAATTAATTGACTAAAACGATGTGTATGGAACTTCCTATTGGTGGATTATTGTGTCTGTTGTTCTGATTCCAGTATCTTCTAGTCCCTGTCTGCTTTTCGATGTCTCAGTCTTATGTTGTTCTTGTCTTTGAACTAAAGTCTTACTTGATAACTGGGTATTTTTTTCCATCTGTTCTTGAATGCTGTTTTATTAATACTCCTTAACCTAGCGCTATCAGTTATGTCATGAAGTAAACATGTTGGTCTAACGTGTATCAGTGCTGTTTGCTTACGCACTTAGGAGCAATCCATTTTGTAGAAATGTTAGCTTGAACGGCTGTAACCATTTTGTGTGCAGACACATCTATAAATTTCATAATAGTGGTAACATAAGCGTCAAGGGGGAAAGGAACGCCCTCCACGCGTAAATACGTTCATTTTTTAAATTTTATCTCCCAGAATGTTGCAATCTGTCTGAAGGCATTCAGCAATCGTGCTGAAGTTCACTGTTAATGGCAAGTAGGAAATACATCCAGTGATACATTTCCTATTTAAGCTCAATCACATATGACTGGGTATGGTCTCTGGGAACCATACGTAAATAAACGAAGAAAGGCTAACTGGATTGGTCTCATCTTACATATGAACCACCTTTTAAACCCGGATTCATGCATAGTGGAAAAATGAATTTTAATTAATTTAGATCCATCTTGATACGTAGACCTCAATACCAACAAACAAAACACTTGCTGGATGAAAGGAAGTGGTAACGTTCGCCAGTCAGGAAGAAAATCAGCTTCACGAACTTCACGTTAAATATTATATATTATTATAAACAATAGGCAGTGTTTTATATTTTATTATATACATAACTCACCATTATAAAAACATTGCAACTGAAGTAATGTTTATCGTAATGTGATAGAACTAACGTATCTTACGAGCAATTATTCTCTTGCGACTGGCTCTGATAGAAGCTATCAACTCGGTGCAAAGGATTAGGAAAAAAAAATGTGTTAAATTGAAACCGCGAGAGTTAGTCACCAAAATTATCTCACTGAGTTTCTGTTCGCAGCAGTAGTAGCATGATAGGCACTGGCTCAGCTAGGTTTGCTTGGTGCCCGGAGCAAGTAATAAAAACGGCCGCCCGTAACAGGAATTATGAGCTTTAAAAAAAAATAGCAAATACTTATGGAATTTCCTTTTATTTGGCTCAATAATTTAAACTTTTTTGCACATAACATCAATTTTTTAATTCAAAATACTCATTTGCCGCCCTTTCTTGGCTCTGCCGCCTAGGACGGCAGCACCACTCCTCCTCCCACCCCCCTGCCCCTTCAGCTACACTCCAACTGATAGTCGATAGTTGAACACGTACAAAAACGTACGGTCTGGTCAGGCTTTTCTTACTCTTGGCGAACAACAGAAAGTGAATCACTTCAATTCATTAACCAAAGAATGCACATATAATTTCACATAAAACATTTTTTAAAACACTTTAAAACACTCCGAAATGTTCCGATCTTGTAATCCAACACGAAAACGAAATGCCGTACGCTTTCGATGTACTGAGTACCGTCAACGGCCTCCTTTCCTTACCTTCTCCTCTGTCTTCTCTGAGGTACGCGAGCAGTTCTTTGCAGACGTCTTGGATAAGTGGATACATCAGCTTTAATTTTCCGGATGTAAAGCCGGGTGTGAGTTTGGATCTTACTTCCTTCCATCTAGAGAACATCAAATTACTAAATTTAGGCAAAACAGTCAATACAGAGGCTAACGGCACAAAGGCGCAAAAATTTAAACAAGTATTGGACGTGAATGTTAGATGGGTCCGTCCACTACCCGTTCCCACAGCTGATATTCGTAAGAAACATATGGATGTCACCCTTCCAACTTGCTCTTTTTAGTAGGGTAGTACTGCCACCGGGTGTCAACTCAATTGCAGTAAACAAATATATCAAAAAAATTCACAGAAGAATATATTAAAATAAAAGAGGGGATCTCATGTATTGTTTTTTTAACATTTCCATGGTATTTCTTTAGCAAAACTCGGTTAACATTTCGCAGCCTTCCAATCTTAGTCACATGATAAGGTTTTCCTGGAATTTACTATTGTAGAAGCACATAGTCACTTATATGAAACTCGAACTTCTACTTCATGTAATAAGTAAAGATTCAGCTGTCTCTGTGCGCACAATTAAGGTATACGGTGAAACGGATGTACGAGTATAGTTGCACACATCCTTAACTTCTGCACTATATGTGGGATGGTAAGCTTGACGCTCTGCTCGCTTTTAATAGAAGGGAAGGCCCCACGTAACTACTGGATAGGAGGCTGGTTGGGCCGCGGCCGATCCGGAGGTTCTGGGGAAGAGATAAATCGCGTGCTTGTGCCGGGAATCGAACCGTAATTCAGCTAACGTTTTTGTAGACGCGTTACATAACAAAATTGTGCATAGTTTATGTACGGCAGCATTCATTTACAGACATATTGCAAGTAACGAAATGGGAAGGTTGCTGACCAAGGCCGTCTGCAGCACTTAAGACAATGATCCGCCATTTTACCACATGGGCAGTTTAATAAACCCACAAAAAGCGTGACGTAGAAAGCCCCAAATTCAGGATCCTAATCAAGAAACAGAATACAATAGACCGCCAACATCGAGATCTAGTTTCTGGGAAAGAGGCCGTGTCATGTTTTGTAATAACAATATTCTCTCTATGACAGTTAATTGTAACATTTGTCTTGGGTCTATTAGTGATAAGTTTATTGACATATTTTGTGAAGTGAAAGAACTATCTGGGGACCCAGATATATATATATATATATATATATATGTAGGATTACGCAGTGACGAAGTTGATTGAGACACTCCGCTACAAGCCAGAAGGTCGTGAGTTCGATTCCCGATTATGTCATTGGGATTTTTCATCCACTTAATCCTTCTGGCTGCACTATGACCATGAATGTGATTCACTCTGTAACAGAAATGAGAACCAAGGATACCTGGGGTAAATGCGGCCGATGCGTAGGGCTAACCGAATAACCACCTTCGTGTGTCGATTGTATTGAAATCCAAAAGCCTCAACTTTCTGAAGGCCTAAGAACCTTTCCAGGTCTGTGCTGGGATAGCTTAATGGTTTTTAGTTATAAATGTGGCACCAATATAGACTTATCAGTATAGGGAGGAGCCGGACTATGGACATAATCACTCAGCTACGGGTCCGGCGACCAGGAAACCTGACCTCATATCCCAGCAGGAACAGGCACAAATTTTTTCGTTCCTCGCACCGTCCAGATTGATTTGGGGCCCACCTAAACTCCAGTGGGTAGCGGGGGTTCACTCTGTGGGGGGGGGGG
>Ga0136643_10013833_pt1 | contig 12096 bp, 8 predicted proteins | sample TergutLab28metaG_FD_96883 | JGI IMG/M metagenome (GOLD analysis project Ga0136643, IMG submission 96883) | Labiotermes labralis P1 segment gut microbial communities from Petit-Saut dam, French Guiana - Lab288 P1 (version 3) (version 3) | ecosystem: Host-associated > Arthropoda: Insects >...
CATGTTTCAGACGTTAATACGTCCATCTTCAGGAGCTAGCGAGTACTTGTTGTGTTGTGTAGGCTGACTTGAGGCGTGCTGGTGTTATGTAGCGGGATTGTCTGTTGGTGATGTGGTATCCGAATGTAGGCTGAACCACTACTCTACATAATGAAGCAAGTGTCATCTAGTTGGTCAACTTTTATTCAAAAACAAACAAACAGTAATAGATCTTCAGGGACGGCGAGAAGCGCGTAAATCCTTAATCAACTGAGCTATGGTGAAGGTTTGAAGAAGTATTGTATTCCGTGGACACAGAATAATGTTTTGAGTGGGAACAACAGCTCGAATATTTTGTGTTTTTTGTGGTTTATTAGAAGAAACTCTCAATATGTTTAATTCCATAGGTCATGTTAGGATCACTGATGATTGACGAAATGAAAAGCGCTTGGAAGGAAGCGGTGTTTGCCTTATGAACGTGCTATTCTGGTATATACCTTGATGGGCTGAATAAAATAACGAAAACCCCCCAAAACCTTCCGCTGGCATCCTGGTACCCGGTCCAAACTTCGAATCACGAAACCCACGAGTATAATTCTTATAGCATCCTGCTTGGAGACGTGTGTGCTGCGCGTGCGTGTTTTATTAACTAGGCCAATATATATTGCTTCATTTCGTGCAATGTGTACCAACAAAGAAGAGCAAGAACGCAACATGTTTAGTACGCCGTGACCTAGTGCACGGACGTTATGAAAGTGTCCTAACTGTCAAAATGCCACACATTTTCACGATTCACGTACAAATTTAATTTCACTTATGCCCATAAGAGAATTACGGCTTTTACTGGGCCAATTCTCACGAAAATGACAAAACTCAAATGCATTATGTGCAAATATATAACCCAAATCGGAGAGTCAATTGGGAAAATAACGGTAGAAATTTATTTACGCTCTTACCGAAGGTATGTTCTTCGCTGCGTCGGTTTCATGAAAATCAAGTTTGCCCAAGAAGTCTTCGTAAAGAAATACCGCACAGGGTTTATGGAAATACTACGAACACTTCAGTCGCTGATACTAGATCTGAGACGGAAGTGATAGCCGCATTAGGCATTCCTTCTCAAGTCTCAAAATAAGCCTAAATTTCATGAGCCAGACAGACAAATAAAGACAATGTATTACGTATCACGAGGGATGACCCTACCTAACCTAACCTAACCTAACCTAACCTAACCTAACCTAACCTAACCTAAACATGACCTTGAGAACATCAAGAATTTCTTTCTAGTAAGGAACTCATATGTTTAGAGCCAAGGATATTTCGATTACGAATGTCAATTACGAAGTGGTGGGCTAAATATGTATATTTTTAACCTCTCGGTTATGGCACCGTGTATTCTGGAAGGTGATTACTGACGTTTATTAGGAACAGAGTGCCTTATTTTCTGCTCTGAAGTTGGAGAGATTATTTTCCTTCGAGCGGATGCTGACTATCTAATCGACCATACAATATCAACAGAAAAAACGGCAGTACGAATCGTCCGCGCGGCTGTGAAAAACCACATCTCATATTAGACAATTTTGCGGAGGGAATGTGTAGCTGCAAGTATGACAGCGGGCATGGCATAATCTGTGCAGTATGCAGGCTATGGTTTGAAGGGTCCAGGTTTAAAATTTCGATAGGGGAAAGAGACTGTTCACTTCTCCAAATTGTCCAGAACGGGTCTTGGGCCCACCTAGCCTCCTATTCGATGGATATAGGTATCTCTTCCCGGGGTAAATGTAGCTTGAGCGTGATGTTGACCACTCACTTCCATCTAGCACCAACGTTAGGAATTAATTGGAGATAAACAACTTCTCTCCAGTCTTAGTAATTAACCAACATGATGCAAAAAATCTTGTTTTATAATAAGTTTATTAAACGCCTCTACATGTTTCGAGCACTATATACTGAGATGCACGGTGAGCAAAACATCAAAAAACTTCTCTCCACTTATTCGTGGCGTCGAAAGGGACTAATTTTTATCCCTAGGTATGAAGAAGTTATCCACGTTGTACGCATGATGTTACCCTAACTCACACATCGTGCGACTTGAGATTTTCTGGAAAAATAATGTAAGAGTTATTAGAGCATAACTCTGTACGTTGCCACGACAGTGAACAGAAAACTATTGAGCTATACAGCTACTGAAATCATTCGCATCGTTGTGATGTTCTGGAGAAGGGCTAAACGAAGAAAGTAAAATGATTTCATGGGCTCATGAGGAAATCTACTCACGTAGACGCCACAGCAGCTTGACGCCTACCAGACAGACGTCGTCTGCCCCCACCAGTTGACGCGCCTGCTTTCAACCTCCACATAAATCTACATATTATTCACCCCACCCCCACCCCTCCACAGTCGGTGTCGAGTCAATGTGCAAATGTATATACTGAGGGCGGATTTAGATTATAAATACATTAATGTAAAATATATTTTGACTGACGGAGAACAGTGTGAGTGAGTTAGGTCCAATTTTCGCCTACCATGCATGCTTGTAATTGCAAGATATGCGGATGATCAGGTTAATTTAATGTATGACATGCAGTCCGTGCCGAGAAACTGCCAGCCTCTCAGCTAGGAAAGGCATTCCAAAAAACAGGACCTCTACTCACACACTGTGCACAAGGCACAAGATGCTACCAATACATACCCAAATTCTTTTCTGAAATTTGTGACGTTAGGCTATCTACTGGGAAGTAATAGAGGGCTGTATGCCATATTTATATATAAAAATGTGCTACTTAAATCCCACAATATTTACGTAGCAGTACAATTAGAGGAGAATTGGTCTGAAGTACACGCCACTTATGGTACTTCGCAGTCGACGAAGATCTCACATTCAAGTGGCGACCCTAATTTCACCTGTCCTGTCACTTTGCACTTCGCACGACAGGGCTGGGCGCCCTGGTGTTCGTGCATATCCAGTGGATGAGAGGGGTCAATACGCACAGCTTAGCTCATATAATTAGTGCATCGACTTCTGCTTCTGAATGTTTTAACTATTTGGTGCCAAAAGTCGACTATAGACAAAGCGCAGTGTGATGATGAGACAACTGAGCGTCCACTGCCTTCGTCGGCCAAAAACATGCAAAGTAACGACGGCTATTTAAATCTCAGATCTTCTGCAGGCTACACTGCGCACTTAACTCCGGCTCCAAAATAAGTACGCTCTCCGGCGATCAGGACTGTGGGACTTATTATCGAGATTGCACTAAGTGCAAGAAAGAAACTATACTGGAATTAATTAAGCTATTGATATTAATGTGCGATATCCAGCCGTGTGTATAAGTAAACTAGTAGATAAAAATGATCAGCAACACAATTATTTATTTAAAGACAGCTGAATTACATTACTGCTGCATCGTGTATCGGCCTCTCAGTTTTGAGCCATCTTCGGGATGTGTTAGAGAACTACCTGAGGAGGATAAGTACAATCTATTGAATTAACACATATTAAATACGATACTGAAATTTTAATTTCGAACGTTGTCGTAAAGTATGTAATTTTGAATACTAATGACTGAAATATTAAAATATTTAAAATTAAAGATGTTAAAATTGCGTTCACCATGACAATGTAAATTTAATACCTTGAATTATAAATATTCTGACATTGTAATAGTTAAGCTGAAAGTGGCATACTTTAAGAAAATGAATAAAATTGAAACCCCAAATTAGCATTCAATTTGCGTTCGTTCAGCGATTTGAACGTGTTCTCTTTATATAGGCTAACTTTGTGACACATCCTGAAGATTACTTCGATGTTGAAAAGCCGCAGTAGGTTTCTCTATTGTTTTCGATTCAATAATCTTCACATAAAGGGTTGTGTTGTCGGCCATTGTTGTCTAGCAGTAAACATTACTTAATTACAAAGTTTATCACTCTTGAGACTCTTTATGCTTTGTTCAAAACATGTTCATTTTCTCCTGGTAAACATCTTCCGGTGTATGTGTGGATGTAGCCCAGGGTTTTGTGAATATCGTCGATAATGAAAGACATATAATGGCTTTCAGTGACAGACATAAGCCCACAGCGACAGCAAGTCAACAACTTTTTGCGAACTCCCTCTTTCCGTCACACCAGCATATCACGTTCTCTGAAAATATGCTATCGAGTTCTGTAATTTGTGGGGCAAAGAAAGATATCCTTCCGCTATGAACTGACCAAATTTTCTCAAAGCATTCTGCACAGTACTCATTGGTGAAATCTAATTCATATATCCCTGGTATAAAACACCCTCAGCGAAACGCTGGAAAATTCGCGAAAGGTTTAGCGGCAGAATATTAGTAGCACAATATACTTTAAATTTAAGGAAAATTAAAACCGAATTGTGCGTCTTTCTAACCTTAATGTTCAAATACGTAGGTCATTCCAAAAGTTCTGTACACTGCACTTGCACAGCCAGTAGGATGATGTAGTCCTTATGATTTTCGTCACATTTGTGAGCCAGACTTCAGTAAAGAACTTTGTGTACGTATTGACAGGCTACGTGGTCCCTGTTCTGCAAAACGGAGCCTTGAAATGGAAGAAGAAACTGACTGGAGTCAGATCTCGTGCAGTGACCAGTGATCGTACATTAAAATTGAAAATTTGCGAGGAAATAACCCAACCGAAATTCATGATGCTTTACATGAAGTGTGCGGGGATTGTGTACTGGATCGCAGCACGGTGTGACGGTGGGCATCTCATTTCCGCGAAGATCGGGTAGGCATCCAAGACAACCCAAGCAGCGGGCGACCAGTAACGGCAACGGACGACACATTTGTATTTATCGTCAGCACCCTGTTGGAAGAAGATCGACGCAAATCACGTGAAGAAACTGCGCATGAAGCAAACATGTCAACCGCTTCCCTTTTCAGAATCGTGACTCAAATATTGCAGAAGAGAAAAGTCGCTGAAAAGTGGGTTCCGCATCAACTGAGCGAAGAACAGAAAGCAGCTCGCAAGAGGGTCGCAGAAGAACTGCTGCGGCGCTACGAGACAGAAGGTGAGCAGTTTTTGAACAGAATTGTTGCCGTAGATGAAACATGGATACAATATTCTGAAGCACAACTGATATCTCAGTCCTCTCAGTGGAAGCATGCAACTTCTCCTCTCCCGAAAAAATGTCGCCGCCAACAATCGAAATTTAAGCTCATGATGATAGTGACTTATGATAAGAATGGCGTAATAGCAACACACAGAGTGCCTCCAGAGTCCACTGTAACAGCAGCTTACTACAAAAAGTTTCTGCAAGACGTTTTGCGCGCAAAGATTCGCCAGAAAAGGTCCGCCATTTTCGCAGTCGGTGTCCTCATTTTGCACGATAACGCGCGGCCTCATGTCCCAAGTGCAGTATCGGAAATTTTGGACAATTTATGGATGGCAAGTGCCACCCCACCCGCCGTACAGTCCTGACATGAGCCCACCAGACTTTGACTTATTTCCAAAATTGAAGAAACTACTCCGTGGGAAACGCTACAGAAGCATTGAGGAGGTGTCTAATGAGGTGACCCGAGTAATCAGACGCATCAACAACGAAGGCGTCCTGACAGCAATACAAGAGTTGCCCAAACGTTGGACCGCTGTGATAAAGCACAGTGGAGATTACACTGAAGGAATGTAAGTGTATTTTCTACAATAAATTCATTTTTAAACAGAAAATGTACAGTGTGCAGAACTTTTGAAATGACACACTTAGTCTGGTTTTAGGGGAAAGAAAAATGTACGTGTCAATTTGACGGAGAGAAGTATAGCTTGTGGATTTACGGGAATTTCAATTTTAAATTGAGGACAGCTACAGTGAAGAATATACGATTTTTGAGCCGCAAGTATCTTTCAGATTCCTAAGAGAAACTCGCTGTGAATTTCAGAAGAATATGGCTAAATTTGACAGATTGTCCGAAAGTTTTAGAACAAACAAGTTTTTGCAAATTTTGTTATGGGACAGGGAAACTTACCTCTCTCTTTGGTCACCCAATCGCAATCTGGTATCGAGGCTATGTTTTTTTAATACGCAGTTATATTTATTTCTCAGTAGCTCTTTTTTTCAATATAGGATGGGATCGATACATGTCTACTATAAATATATTAGTACTTACGATTTTCAGTCTAGTTAAGATAGTTCGTAAAATTCGAAGTCTTAGTCACTCCAGCTGTACAGTTTTCTTTGATGACCCACAAGGGATTATAGAAATATACTATTGCCTCTACTTGCTCGACTTAAAGAAACATCATCCTCGTTGTCCTCAGCTAAGTAATGAACTTTACTTGTAGGACGGTAGTTTAAAACCCGCACCTGAAATGGAAAGTTTTAAAATTGTCATTTCTTACTGAGTGCTTAAACCTGTGTTAGAATCAAGCCTGTTAGGAAAAGTTTGGTTTCAATTTGCGAGACGCTTGATAACGCCTCCGTAATATTTTCATTACTTTCAGAGGTTTAATAGATTGGAGGCAAATTTGCTAAACTGACAGAAATTTAGTCTGAAGAAACCGCCAGAGAAGATATAATAATGCAAGATAATATGTAGGCTTACAATGTCTTCTTGGGCAGGAGTAAAGGTGAGAGGATGTCGTACTGTCAAAATATAAAACACGTATGTCAATGTCTGCATAAAACTAATCTCTTCCCATGTCAAAACTTTATTTCCTTTCTTATTTTCAGCAAATAAATAATGGTGGGTTCATTGTTATTATAGCTTTCAGTGTTCCAGTTCTCAGTATCTAGAATAAAAGCCTCCTTCTCAGAACTTGCAGTTCATGCGTCAAAGTATGTTTAGAAACAAAGGAAATTGATTTTTTATTTTTACTTTGAGCAGAATATATTTTCAGATTTCAAGGCAATTAACAAACAGTATGAGTCCTGTTTTAAATCAATAAGTATGGAAATGATTAAACAGTTATTTAAGGCCTGATTCACAGTCACGTGACTTTCACATTTCGAGAAAAAACTGTCAGATTAAATTCATGAATATGAAAACTTATGCAACCTAAGTCGAAAGGAAAATGCCCACTTATACAAGGAATGTAATGAAACTGTCATTTAAAATTAATCTCTAAGGGTGTTTTCTTTCAGCAATTTACCAAATTCCTTCTACGTATATATTCATAGTGTTCTGACCAATTTAATTAGGGTACTTTTCACAATAAACTTCAAATTCACGTGAAATACATGGGTAAAATTATGACTGCAGCCCAAAATTAAAGAAAGTTAATTTTATTACCGCGTTTTTATGCGGCAGTTACAAAAACCCTTTTGAAGGAGAGACTCTCACGTAAACATTCTACTGTATAGAATCTTAATACTTCGTGTCTTGCAGTTGAAAGGGCTTTATGTATTCTAAAAAGGAATCTGGCTAAGAAATCCGCAGATTGTTGCTATATATAACAGCTACTGCTCAGTTCCGTGTTCCAACGGTCCCATTTTCGAATGTTGATCTCAAGACAATCTATCCCAAAATTTATCGTTAATTGTCTACTCCTTCCTTAAATACGTGATATGAACAAGGTAAAAACACAATGACATTAGAAGTCAGAACCTCTGTAGACCTACAAGTGGTAACTTTCAAAATTAACAAATCAGTATGGCGGCCATGTGAACTTCTGATGCGGGAGCGATAGAGCCTGTAGTTTGGACCATACATATAGCATACAGCATATAGCATACAGCGTATAGCATACAGCATACAGCATATAGCATACAGCATATAGCATACAGCATATAGCATACAGCATATAGCATACAGCATATAGCATACAGCATATAGCATACAGCATACAGCATATAGCATACAGCATACAGCATATAGCATACAGCATATAGCAAATAGCATACAGCATATAGCATACAGCATATGCCTTAGCTTTAATTGACGCCAAAATTTAGTTCAGTGTAGGACCTTACTAAATTCTTCCAAGTACCCTTTGTTATACCTGCAATATTTATCGTAGTGTCGCACATTTTCTTTCCTAAAAGTATTTTGCCGTACAGTGCGTTGGGAGGAACTTTTGATAAGAAAAACCATTAGCATAATTGTATTGTTGAAGCAGGGCGTTACACTTTTGAAAAACATCTGTTAATTCAGGTCTCGGTCAACTTCGTTGTGTTGATCACTTAGACGGGCATTGCGTGTGGTAGAGAAATAAAATCTTTCTCGCACGTGCGTCCCTTAAGACAGGACAAGCCTAGGTCGCTGCAAGGGCAACACACAATTGGGTGCTAATTACGACAGTATTTAATTAAACGACGACTGCCGAGCAGAAATTATCTGGACTATAATTACACTGAATTCCAACCATGCATGCGCAGTTTGTTTTTAATTTTGTATAGATTTTAATCTTTAGGTTTATATGGGGCTCAGCTGAAATGTATCACACATAATCTCAGAGATTCCCAATATCATGTCACGTGGTGCTTAACTTATAAATTTTTTCATAAATGCCTAAATATATATGTTATATATATTATAATATTCTTTATACCTTACATGTGGGCCGGGTAGCTCAGTCGGTATAGCGACTGACTACGGGCTGGACGATCTGGGATCGAATCCCGATGGGGATTAGATTTTCCGCCCGTCCAGACCGGCCCTGGGGCCCACCAAGCCTCCTGTAAAATGGGTACCGGGTCTTTCCCGGGGGTAAAGTGCGGCCGGGGCGTGCTGCTGCCCACTCACCCCCCTCTAGTGCAGCGGTCATGGAAGAGTAGAGCTATACCTCTACCCACCCTCTGGGCCACACTGGACCTGTGACGGGAAAACTTTACCTTTTGTATACTTAACATATTTCTCAATTCTCATCTTCATTCGTTGCTGTTGTAAAACTCAAAACTAAAAAAATCTCGCATATACGCAACATTTTTGTTTGAATGTCTGCTAAAACGTTACAGTAAAGAGTTGTAGATTTCCTAACATTTATTACCATACGTTATTTGAGAAACCTAAGGTAATCTGCACTAGTGAAGCTTGTGGCTGAAAATTTCTCTCGTCCTTCATGTTGTTATCAATTATATAGAAAATTAAAAGTAGTTTATAGGGGGTTGGTATTTCCTCAAATGGCACAAATTCGTTATAAGTTCCGTAAAAATCTGTCAGTTGTTTAAAATATTCAAACACTGACACAAAACAGACAAAAAAAAACACACACACACACACACACTTACATATCCAGACATTTCGATGATGTCAATGGTCTACCTATTCATTTTAATAAAGAAAACTGTGTTAAACTGGTGTCCGAATACAATGTTTAACGTAAACCAGACTTCAAACTCGGGATCCTGCAGGGATCATGCACGTTCAATGAAATAATTTTCCCATCTACCAACCTAACTGCGCTATAGAGGGCTTTCTGCAAACGTTGATGGTTGATTTTCTGTTGTCTGGGGTCTCAAGCTTAAATACTGACTCAAGAAAACAGACCACTGACTCCACCTTTAGCCACTTCAGTTTATTCTATACCGCCACACCCTATTTGTGTAATATCGTCATGTATCTCTCAAATACACCCTTTCTCTTAATTTTTATCAACCAAATTACGTATAATTGCAATCATCAGAGACTACGTATTAAGCAACAGAAGTACAGTAGAGCCAATACCGAACCCTGCCTGTGTATTGCATAATGTCCAAATACTTTCTGTCCTCACAAACTGTATGCCTAGTGCGTCTTAAGGTTAGCCTTCCGTTTTATTCTAGATCTTCCAAATGTAGGTTTCCCACCGAAATTATGTATGCATTCATTGTCTCTTACGTCTCACCGCCTTCCTGGTTTTGTGTAACCTAGCAATAAATTACCTACATGACCCACCACGAACTTTGTTACAAATTTATTTCCTTGTGTTGGGACCTCACTATGTTGCTGTGGAACTGCGACCTCTCATGGGGTCATTGTATCTTCCACAGATGTTACAAAAATAAATATGGAAATTTGGTGGAATGATGACAGCAGATGACTGAAGTGCTCGGAGATAACCCAATCTTACCACCATAAATTTCACATGGATTTCCCTGGTGGCAAATCCAGACCTCTGCTGTGACAAGCCAGCGAATAACTTCTGAGATATGGGTCTGTATGGCTTTCGAAATCTTTAGATGAAAGGAAGGAGGCTAAACTGCAATGGTAACAGAATCCGAGGTAAATCAAGGGGCTAATGTGAAATATGTAAAGCATGAAACTGGTAGATATGTATCAGGAAAAATGGGGGTTACTTAAACTGTAAAATTAAACAACTTCAATGGAAGAGCTATAATAAGAATTTATCCGGGCCTTCGTAAAAGAATTTAATAATTATTTACGATTCTATAAATAACTTAATAAGTAATAATAATAATAATAATGAGTGATGGACTTGCAGATTCCCAAAGAAAGTTTAGTAGTTATGCCGCACTGACATGTGTCCTTCTGAGCCACTAGAAACCCAGCTGTGTGTCTTTGAGGTCGAGATCGCCATTGAAAATTCAAAAGTTACAAATCACCAAGAATTAATCAAATTGCAGCAGAATGGTTTCTAGCAGGGCGTAAAAGAGTAAGCCTTGAGAACCATAAATTTATTAATTCTGTTGGGAACAACGAAAAACTGCTGCTACGAAGGACACTGTCGAGTACTGTGCTTGTTTAAAAGTAAGGTAATAACAGGTAAAATTGATGGGCCACTTTTAGGGATTCGTGGCGGTGTAGCTCAGGATTCAGTTCTTTTAGTAGCCTATATGACGCTGCGCCAGTTGGTTACAAGTTCCGGAAATTCGGAGGCAAGTTACTGGTCTCACTTGGAATGATGGTAGTATTCCGAGAAGAATGCATTCTACTTGGGATTAAGCGAAAATTTTCTATATTTTTACATTTTTTATCCGATTTCGACAAAACTCGATACAGTATGCTTACATAAATCTGTTGTACGTAAACAGTTTCAGTGAAAATCGAAGCAGTAAAAGGCATATCACACTTATGTGTACAAATAAATTTCCATCTGTGCTTTGCTCGTCGATGACAGGACTGGGGTGAATAACGCTATAAGAAGTTTACACTTATCGCGATTGGCCTTTATGGCTTCCATGAAAATCGACGCAAGGAATGCCCTAGTCCTTGACGCGAGCAAATAAAATTACATTTGCGCGTGTAGCAAAACCTTATGGAAATCTGAAAGCAAAGAATGCCGACTTATAATCCGCCTACCGTGGCAGAGAATACAGCAGTCGCAATCTTGCTCCTATCGTAAAGGATCGGCTAGACGAGACATAAATATTATTTATCCCCTAGTTAATGTTTAATTTATCCAACAATAAATTTATTTCTATAATTCTCTGCAGTGAATAATGAAAGAAATATGAAGAAAATACTCTTTCCAGGAACAGACGTGTGCTTTTGAGGTTATAAAATGTAACCCATTTCTGTCACAGGAAGTTGAAAAAGTATTTAGAAGTGATTATGAAGCTGATCGGTAGGTCTGTCTGCGAAAAGAGAACCTGTAACTATAAAGGACTGCAGAGTAATGCAACACAACATTGCAAAATAAGTGTAGCATAACATTGTTCTTGAAACCCGACATAAATGTTGCGGGATGATACTGTAACTCGAAGGGAACGAATAAAAACTTGAAATATATTTTTTAGGGCGAGATAAAATATCAAGGCTCTACACTGAGGCACTCAAAAAGTAGTTATGCTTCCGTTATTGAATCTGAAATAGAATAAATTGTGTCTAAAACTTCACTGAACTAATTCAATTAACATAAATTGTACACACAAAGACACTAAGATGCTTTTGGAAATGGCTTTTATTTCTAAATTACGGCTACGTGAATTATAGCTTCAAATTTAAAAAGTTACAGTAGTCTATAAGACTACTGTCGTGTAGGTCAGCACAGTCACTTTATTACACAAGTTAAATTACAAGGCTAAATGTTTCGACTATAGATTAGTCATCCTCAGGCCTATTTTGTCAATTGTGTCACAAGATGCTATGCACACTTTGGGATCCCATCGTGTTTACATCCATGGAGTACATCTAATTAAATCATTTGTCTCAAAGGGCGTGACGTGCAAATTGTGCTTACAGGTGTGGGATACATGAAATTGAATCATTTGTCTCGTAAAATGTATTA
>Ga0136643_10013834_pt1 | contig 12096 bp, 5 predicted proteins | sample TergutLab28metaG_FD_96883 | JGI IMG/M metagenome (GOLD analysis project Ga0136643, IMG submission 96883) | Labiotermes labralis P1 segment gut microbial communities from Petit-Saut dam, French Guiana - Lab288 P1 (version 3) (version 3) | ecosystem: Host-associated > Arthropoda: Insects >...
ATACAGCAAACCAAGAACGAAACGACCAATGTAGTAATCAACATCATAGTCGCGAGCTCCTGATGATGGGCACAGTAGTGCCCGAAACAAGTCGAGTCTATAAGAAGTAAAATAAAATATAGCAAGTGGCATCTAGTTGGTTTTTTTATTCTACAGCTATCACAATGATGCACGGTCCAATAAACATCAGCGTTACTTGATAATTTGCTAGTAATTTAACTGCTCAAAATCTTTCTGCCATCTGTAGAAACTGGTTCTTCCGTACATTGTTTGCAATACCAGCTACTGGAACCTATCCTGAGCTGAATGTAGCAGTTCCCTACCCTCACATCTGTTCTCATAAAATCGATTCTTGTGTTTTCCTCCCATCAACTGCCAGGAGCTCCAAGTCGTTGATTTCCTTCCTCTTTCGGATTAAATTTCTTTCGCATTTCTCATCGCCTACGTGCGTTCTGCCAATTTAAAGTGCATGATTTAATGATGCGAATAATATTTTGAAAAATAAAAATTGTATTTTTTTTATCCTCCCTTCGCGTCTTCTCTCGTAAATTGACCCTGTACAAGTCAGAAAAGATTACGCCGGTCAAATTTAAGTTCACTTTATTTTAATCAAAGACATCCCGTTGTGTTTCAGTTCTCACAATAAAACAAATAGTTTATTACGTCGAAAACACAACAATGTTATATAATTATTGGTATATGTTATGGCAACAAGTTTCGGTCTTTCTATAGACAATCTTCAGTTCAGCGTTCATAAGTAAGAGGTACAATCAGTGCGTACTGTGTGCTATGGGATCCCACAGTACATAGTACGTACTGATCGTACCTTGTACCTATGTACGCTGGCCTGAAGACGGTCTAAAGAAAGACGGAAACATGTTGCCATAAAAATTATCATTAATTATGTAATATTGGTTTTTTGAAGTGATAAACTATTTCTTTTATTGCTAAATTCACTTATTGTGTTAATATAAAAGGAGTTTCGTTTTAGAAAAGAAATTTAATATTCCTGCGTTAATATGTCAAACCTTTCCCTGTACGAATCTTAGCAACAGCGAGGTGTTCATACGCCTCGCATTTGTGTTACAGCTTTCTTTGGCCGTAATTAATTCATGTGGAGTTTCCAGCAGGTTTGGGAAGCTTCGTATGTTAACAGCGCTTGAAGAATATTGTTATTGAACTTTTGACTAAGGATTCAGTTGATACTGCAAAGGAAACGGTGTGATCTCTTTGTAAGGAAGGAATATTGAATGCATACTAGGAACATAATTACTGGTTATTGTAAGAATTATGTGAAAAACGTAACTCAAATGCGGCCAAAATTCAGAACTTCTGGTGTTACATTTGGCGTTTAATCAACTAAATACTAGAATTTAGAGTGTAAGATTCTATGTGGGTGAAACTGAAAGGTGAAGTGTACAAAAGCTATGGAAGTTACACGTTCTTCCATGAGAAGGCATAAACACGTAGCCTGTGCTTTGAATTTTATATTGTTTTATATCAGGACACTCACAAATCTCGTACTCCCGTTTTATTGCTGCATGGATAATACAGTTAAAAGTACTCTGCTTTGTACAACATAATTTTGTAATAAAGATTAAACCAACGTTATGTGTGTATAACTTTGGATAATCACGTTAACTCTTGGCGTAAATGAGTACATCCATTTTGTGCATTACTTTCCTGCGGTGCGTCTCTTCAGATTGACAACCTTCAGTCCAACTTTGCGGCGTGTTGATGTTTCTTCCTACGACCCGTCTTCTTTTGGAGACATCAACACAGCTGATGGAGGTTCTCTACTTGAGCCGAGGCTAAATACCGAGAATTTCATGAAAGTGTTTTGCTTTATTGGTTATATTTCTGCATCTTAATTCTAAGGATCTAAGTGCTAAATCTAACCCACTGAACAAGGCTTTTCTTGTTTGATGGTGTTTATTTTTTCCGTATTAAAGCGTTTAAGAAATTTGAAGTCTCGAATACTGTACCTCCAGGTGGAAGTAAAAATTTATGCTTCGCCATTGCGGCGTCAAACAGTCGCTTTAGATCCGTAATGTACCTATTTTAATTGGCTTGAAATTCGAAATTACGGAATTAAAATTTCTGAAGAATTTCTGTTCCTCGATGCACGTATATATTAATATTAATTCGGCTTAAATTGGCACTGTTTTGCTGTTCATTGCAGGTGATTTCGTTGGAAGAATTAGCTTCCGATTTCCCTCTTGCCACAATACCACACCGCACCCTGCAGCAAGTTATAGAAACTTTGTCCCTCATCATAGCATGGCACAGAGCGACAGAACTTGCCATGTCGTCATAAGAGGAAACAGAAACAGCATTACAACCCCGCGACCCGTATAACCTATCTATGTAATCTCCCTTCGCCACAAAGCTTGCCAGACACAATTTGCAAACAGTTGGTTTGGCGCTCGCGGTCACGGACTGTGAAGTTGAAGTTGTTACCGTATTCGTGACGAGAATATCTGCGAATGAACAAACAAGAGATAGTGCAATATATACAGCAAGGACTGCTGCTTCGATCACTTGCTCAGCAACTTGTAACAGTATGCCAGCGAGAAGAACATTTGTGGTAGTAAACTGGGACAGGGTAGACGATAGTTTTGGTATAATAGATGTTCCTTCGTGCTAGTAGTTTCAACTATCACCCTTTAGTCTTCAACCCATCCCTTCCCCACACACACAAACAAAACAGAACGGAACAGATGTACGACGAATCACTGGATTCCAAACTTCTCAAACAAGTAATATTGAATCTGAAAACCTCATATCGAAATGGAGGGGGTGAGAAGCGGGTAAGAGAGTAGCAGGAACATGGAGGGTGTTGGGCTATCCATAAGAAAATCTTGATTATTGCAAGGTAGGAAATGTGTGTGGGGGGATTAAGTGGTTCCCTGAATAGAACTCGAAATGGTATATGCTTAACCATTACACGTAATGGAAGCAAAACCACTACCCTTAAAACCGCCTTGCTTTAGCTTTGACCCCCTTTTAACGGATTATGTTACAGTTTTTGCCTCCAAGTTATCATTATTATCGATTCATTTACGTCCTTTTTTTTTACTCCTAAAGCAGAAAAGTGCTGGAAGAAAAATGTGCTTTAGACGAACTTGACTTCATGTTACATGAATTAACACAAAATGTGTCTGAGGTGTTCGGTCAGGAGATTTTAAATTGACAGACAGTCTGGAGCTCGGGGTGTAAAATTAGTTTCCTTAAAAATGTGGCCTTAATTCTTGTACTGGGTTTGGTACAAGCTAGGAAAATGAGAGATGGTAGGTTTTGTTTTGACGAAGGTCCTCTGTTTCTTTCGTTTGGAAGTGTTTGCCGAGACTGACTAACTGAAATGGTAGAAGGAAAGAGAGAAGATTGATTCTCATCTACTGGTAAATGAGAATGAATTATTCGTCCTTATTTAAGAGCGAAAACCGCACAGTTCTGAATTAACTCCAAAAGACCCGCCATAGTCCTATGCAGAATACAAAACCACAGAGCAGGATGCGCCTCTACCTTTTGTCGTATGTTTATACCTTTTATTCTTTATCTTTGATCTGTTATTACATTTGGGACATGCATGTTTCGCGTGTCTGCTGGGGCACTGATTAAATCTACTGTTTTTCGTGTATTTCATCAGCCCTTCTAGGTAAATGCAGTGACATCATGTCAAAAGAGATTCTAATGTCTTTCCTTCACATCTTTTCAAATTCATTTCACCCAGCACCGAGCCATTGAATGCTATAAATTCTGAGCTACGAAAGTGTCGTTAAATAAACCATAACTAAACAGTGACGTAAAATAGAGCTTTATCTCGGTGTTTTCTTCGAAATTTCTAGTTTAAAATGTTTGATATGACTCTTCGAGTACATAGTGTATGCTCTTGGCTGCTGTTTTGCTGGAGTTCGAAACGTCGGCAAGATATTACATAAAACGATGCCTTATACAACGTTTATTGTGTTAGTATGTTCCTTAAAGAGATAGGTCGAGGGTGTGATTTATTTGTTGGTTCGACCAGACTGTCTGAAGGGCGAGAGTTGCCTTATAAACTCTGCGTGTGTTGGTACGCTTGTGTGTCTATGTGTATTTCCGAACTCAATCATTGAGCCAGTAGACAAAATTTCGCAAAACCAGATCAAACATTATGCCGTTGAAGGCCACCCCAACCGTATAATTTATAATTTCCTGCAGTTATGTGTAACGGCGTTGTGGACGCAAGAGCTTGTGAAATAGAGTCGACAGTAGTAACACTTGACACAGAGTCCTCTAACTGCTTATATTAGTAAAATATAAAATAAACAAAATTTTTTAAATTTTTATTATAAAATTAAACTACAACCTGTCAGCCGGTAGTAACATTCCCTTTTTTCAATTTATCCACACAGAAACTGCAAATTTATAAGATTTTGTTTTTAGTGTAATTAGACATATTTACATTATGAGAGTAGATTGTGACTTTGCGATTTGATAACTGAAGGTTTAACTTCTGCTTGAAACAAATTCCTTGAGAATTCTCTGTACCACTTAGAGAACCGTTTGTATTTCAATCATAAACAAAAAATTCTCTTTAAATGCACTTTTGCGCGTTTTAAACATCCCCGTTTCTGTTCTACTTAAACACATAAACACTTTACGTATATTTGTGTTTTCTCCTTTTTCCGGAACGACTATATGCCTATAAGCATTACTTTACGTTATGAACATTTCAAAGGGACAGGCGTCATTGAGGTAAATATTCTAGAGATATGTGGCACCACCTTACGGCCTTAGCAGAAAGAACGTCTGGCCTGACTTTGGAGATGCACACAGTTACTTCCTGAGGATTCCTGATTTTTGGTTCATTTGTTTTATTTTAAAAACAACATCAGTGATAGAAGAGTGATTTTTTTATAGACAGAATTTTAAACCTCATAATTTAGAGTGGGATAGAAGTCGAGCTTTTTAATTTGCTTGTTTATTTCCTATATAACTTAAATACAACACTAGAACTTACGACGTCCCAGTCATCTACACCGGTAAATCAAGAACATGAACGAGTTTCGTATAGGGTCTATGTGGAAAATTGTTTAGGATAATAGATACATATTACCTGAAACTTAAGTTACTGAGGCGGTACACACAAAATGCACAATGGTGAGTGGACAAAAGGAATATTTGTTTCCAATATTGAAGGCAGTTTTATTTCTCACTTAAGTTTTTTCATATTTTCTTGAAAAGTAAGCCAAGCTGTGAAGTCGGTTGGGTCATTAATCAGTCTTTAGGATCGTAGCGGCTGCATTACATATTCCTGAATTGTGATGACTGACACTAGTCTGTATCCCAGAGTATCATTCTTCGAATGTTTCAGCGGCATGTAACGGTTCCTGTAGCCTTTTATGAATTAAAATTGCCTGCCAAAGATGAACCACAAACTGCCTATTATCTTGGAAACCGTCTGATTTCAGTATGTTGAAATAACTTGAAATGCCAACTTGATGCAACAAGGTAATTTTATTGATGTATTCTTAGCTCTACATGTTTCGGGTACATACGTCCATCATCAGGAGCATTAGATGTTGAGTTGCAGCATATGGTTTTCTGCACCGAGTTTTTGGATGGATGGTGGTCTTGAGAGCCGCTGTGTTGGTCGTGTGTACGGTGCGAATGGTGCCGTGCACGGCACCATCCGCACCGTAAACACGAATAATTTATTTCCTGGTTGAAAGATGTGCAGATGGCACTAGTGTGAAATCGCATTGGCATGCAGTGGATGTTATAAGACAAAAACATGAAATTCGAGATTTGCAGTTATGGTAGTCCTATTTATTCATTTAAAGACCTCCTGTGGTTCAGAAGGACCGTGCTGTATAACATATCAATCGAATTCAGATTGCTCAAGAAAATCTTTTATTTTTTTGGAACATACACGCATAAGGTTGTGGCATTATTTATTAACCCTGAACTTTTACTTCACGATTATTTCAGAATGTATGGTGGTTTATCCTAACTGCTTCTTAATTCAGCCCCAGATTACGTTGTCAGGAACGTTCATGAAACAGGAAAAAGGCTGAAATTTATTCACATATATCACAGACTTGTTTATTCTAGTCAAATTTATATGTTTTTGCAAATATAAATGCGATAAAGCATGCGGCATATATACCCATTTTGATAGGAAAATAAATTGGTGTAAGAGTAAATATGTAAAAACGTATTGAATAAAAATAATGTGGAATCACAAATAAAAAGTCTTAGTAAATCTTCTGGCACGCTGTGAGAATTGGTTTGTAGACAGATTTAACGTATATGCAGTTTTGTGCAAGTGTAGAGAAGGACAATATTTCATGAGCGGATGGTTCTGAGTTTGTTATTTTTATCGACAGTCATCTGGAATCAGTATGAGCCAGGCAAGAAGTTCGGGTCTCCTCAGTCCTAAGGGTCATTTCCCCAGTTTATCACGCGTTATACTGCACTCTATGGTAATATTTAATACTTCAGTGTTACCTGTTTTGGAAATATACGTTAATTCCTATGAGGAAAGAGTAGGGTTAAGCTGCACTGAATGAGCAAAGGTATGAAAAAATTAAACTCGGCCAAAATGCTGAGATGGAAAATAAATATTTGCACAGAGGATGTGGAGGAAAGTTGGCATTAGAACGGACTGAACATCAAATTCAACTTTCTGCGAAATGTTGGAATAATTGCAGAAAGGTATATTTTCTTGTTTGAGAAAGCTACTTTGCCCCGTAACTCTTCTGCTCTTTCCATAACCAGGAAAAACAGAGGGGTAGAAGTTCTTGTTTAAATAAACGAACTGATAAATCTGGTGTCCATTTACTCTGATAGTAGTCTGTTCCTGTACGTCCTATTGTATGGGATGATCTGTGTATTCGACTATAAGAGGTACTGACATAAGGAGAGCTTAGTAAATAAAGTGGGTGGCAAATTCAGAGAAATCATGGCTCGATCTCCAAATGGGGCGGAAACTTTTCTCTTTACCATTCCAAACTGAACACCTCCGAGCCCTCAACCTGTTCAGCATTGGTAGATTGCCCCGGGGCATGACCTTTACCTCTTACCTCCAGCCTGTATGTAGGATAATAATGTGGAAACCTTTATTCAATTTCCCCACCACATTTTCACAGTGCAGTAAATAAGCTATCAAAATATTGCTTTAAGTTTATCAGTAGAGTAGAAACAAATTTTTTTTATCTTGCTAGGTACGGAAATATCGATTGTTTCAGTAATAATTGTTTTGCTACAGCGTTTCTTGATTTAAAGAACCACTAATTTTGTTTAAATGTATTGGAATTAGGTATTAAAACGATACCGACGTTGCAAATAAATGAAGGAAAATACTGTATGAAGGGCGTAATAAAATTTTTGAGAAATGAAGCACGATTTGAAAAGGAGGCAGCTTCATTCTTTTTGACCCTTCGTTACTGCTGATTCCATAATTACGGCATAAATTAACCATCGGCAGAACTGACACGTCTACATTATTTGTTTTAGTCATTTCTGCGTGTATTTGAACAGAGCAGATAGCAATGAGCCATCATTTTTGGGCAGTAAACCTAAGTAATTATTTTTGTTTTCACCCCCTGTATATGAAACTCACATGCTTTATGTTTACTCAATTTTGTATTTTTCCCATCTAAAAAGTAAATACCAACTCTAGATTTATTTTAGCATAGTCAGCAGTAGACCGTCGAGTTTGCTGATATGGACCGAGAATTAGTGTCGCTCCGCTGAACCTCACAGCATGGCACTGAATGAAGGAGCACACCCTAGCTGACTCGTTAGCTTTTCGGAAGGGTTTCTCTTGCGCAAAGAATCAAAGAACAGTGCAATGTGAATGACAGCTGATTCATCACTCGAAACGTAAACGGATTATCATTAAGGTATTATTAATTTTTTGTACTCGGGTATTGGAGTAAATGATGTTAACTGATTCCAACAGTCTGCATATATTTAAATCTACTTTTCGTCTTAAGGGCTATAAAGTATAAAGTAGAACATATTTGAATTGCAGTAAAATGAATAAAGACTTGTGTAAAATGTTATATGACTAAAAGGAACATAAGATGTAAGAGGGAATTAAGCCCAATTATAATTTTTCTCTGTTTGATGGTATTAAGAAATTATTAGCTCACTATTCACACGAAACCAGTGATACAGTGTGATAATTTGTATCTCATAATATCTGACACTTATTTTCTGGGGGTAAATCGTACTTGACGCTATTTAGATCATACTAGCAAAAATTTAAAAATTGCTTTGAAGTGAATTTTGTATGAAGAACAGAACAAGTATGTGAAGGTTAAGTTGCGTTTGACATGTTATTTGTTCTGTATTCTATTTAAGGAAAAATAAATTTTGTATACATTCTTTGTGAAGGAGTTTCATATTGCAAATCTCATCACAATCCATTTTAAGACTGGGATATAAGGGACACAGAAATATGACGGTTGTTTTATAGAGTAAAATGTATAAGTAAGAAAAATTTCAAGTATAAATGTTCATTTTTCTACTGCATTATGTAGTCACATTTTGTGTTTCGCAGTGTTCAGGTATCGGCCTACATCACGAATATGCCTGATGTCTTGGGATCATTGTATTGCGAATACCGTAAGGACCCACTGATACTACTATGTCTGAAAATGTTATACATAGTAAAACACGCCTATTTTATAACATGATTTAAGTTAATTTAATGTAATTTAACACGTATAGAAAATATTTGAAATGCATACAGAATTTTAGACGGAAAACTTAAAGGAAGAAGCTGCTTCGGATATCTGAAAATATTAGGGAAGAAAGAAACGAAGTGAGTGTCAGGGGGATGCAAAATGCGTTTATCTGCCCCAAACCTGATACGTGGGTGACCACTTTGAATGAGGTAATGAACACTGCGGTTGAAGTAATTGCGGTAAAAATTGTAACTGCTTTCAAGGCGCTCTTCGCTGAGTGAAAGTAGTTGTTTCTACAGGTAGCTGTCCGCAGATTTGTACCTATGGTGATGTTTATTGGACCGTGCATCATTGTGATAACTGAAGACTAAAAACCATCTAGATGCCACTTATTATTTCACTTCTTATAGCCTCAACATGTTTCGGACATTACTATGCCTATCATCAGGAGTTGTGGTTACCGCACATAATGTCCAACATGTAGCAAACCAAGAAGGAAACGCCCAATGTGGTAATCAACATCATAGTCACGAGCTCCTGATGATGGGCATAGTAATGTCCGTAACATATTGAGGCTATAAGAAGTAAAATAAAATAATAAGTGGCATCTAATTGGTTCTTATTCGTCAGTTGTAGGTATGCATTTATAATACTTGACTCCTTGTCGGTACCAGAATTGAACGTGTGGCTCTTGTTATTGCAACAGTGACATAAATATGCAACACACACACACACACACAGATATGTGTATATATATATGCACCCATTTAATTTCAGCTTGTCACATGTGTTTGTTTGTGTGTAGTTCGGCGAACTGTTCCTTTTCACACATTTGTATATTATTCACAGACCCTGGTCGAAATTGTGACATCAGGCTGGCAGATACGTTAAGACCCTCATGGAGTTACACGTGAGAGACACGGTATCATGAATGTTGCTTCTGCGCCTTCGGATCGTAGGTTAACTGCTCTTTGAGTTGCACTTGATTCAGGGAGCAGCAAATTGAATTGTGCTTAGTTTGTAAAGAAAGTATTTTGTTATTTAAGTAACACACCAACAAATGCACATATATAGTCTTTAATAATCTAAAATTTACATTAAAACACTTAAAACGCTCCTACATGTTTCGATCATATGATCATCCTCGGGGAGCATACTTTGTTCCATGCTAAAGTTACAGTTTAAAACACTCAGTGATTAAATGACTGAGTGTTTTAAACTGTAACTGAGGATGATCGTATGATCGAAACATGTAGGAGCGTTTTAAGTGTTTTAATGTAAATTTTAGATTATTAAAGACTATATATGTGCATTTGTTGGTGTGTTACTGAAATAAACTACAAAATGCACGGTACAACGATAAAGAAAGTATTTTGTTTTATGTTGTCCCTTTTTTCCTAGATTTCATGTCCATCTGAACCCCAAAAATCGTTATTAGTGAAGCAGACGAACAGTGCTTATTTTTTTCGTGTGCAGCTTGCCAGAAACATGAAGTCAAATTTCCTAAACTGTTCATTACACAGGCACTTCCTTCGTTAGAGGGTAGGCCCAGAAGTTCCTGATACAACTCGCAGAATATGTGTGTTTGTGTGTTGTGGCAGCCGGTTAGTAAAACCCAACGTGTTTAAATTGAATAGTATTTACGTATATTATGCAGTCGTTTTGATTAGGGTTTGCAGGGCCCTTCAGCAGTAGTTGAAGTATGTAGAAATGGTATAGTAATCTGAGTGGGGCAGGAGAAGTGAGGTTAACCAAGTCAATGTTGTAATGTGCGCGCATGCGTGAAATTAAATTTGGTAGTGGGGGGGGGGGGAGGGTTTGGTTCTACACAAGGCGATGGGGTGTGGAACCTCAGTATTCCATAGAACATGAGGAATGAGATTATGTAAACCGAAGCAACGTGTCCGTGCAATTGTGGGATTCGGTGCCAGTAAATGATAAAGATGGAGAAATAACCCAAAAAAAGTATAGAAGGAGGTAAGATGAGGGCATGACGACTGAACACAGAACGCTGCAATGAATTTGAATATCTGTTTCCTTCTGTCTGCTCCCTTCTTTGATCTCATTTCCAGTAACAAAGAGCCAACAGATGAACTACCAACTAAAGTACGAATAGACTTTGATGTTTTCCGGAGGCCGAGATCAGTATTCAAATGGAGTTAAGTCAGTCTACTCTGCGTTCAGCAAGTGAATATGGCGTCATTTTCTTGTTCTACTGAGTCCTCATAACAAACGTGGCTTTTCCATTTCCTGAGACTTCGGTCGTTATGTTTCACAGCACGCAGTGTTCAAGGTCTACGTACGTAGTTATGCAGTGAGGCAAGACAGCAGAGAACACGCGCGCTTCAGCATGACTGCTGAATCTTCTGCCTGACGACAACACATCTCTTTCAGAAAACTATTTAACCTTTTAAAGCTCTATTCTAGCTACATATTCACCCCCCCCCCCCGCTGTAATATTGATAAAGCCAGAATTTTGCCACACAGTAATTTTGTGTTCTTGATATGGTTATCTCACTAGACTGTGATCACTTCTCTTAACATCATACTCCGATTTTTCTTCCCAGTGGACACTAAATTCTGTCTGTGCGTCAGGAGGTGAAGGTTTTATATGTAGTTTAGGTATCCTCTGTGTGTTGGATTCGCATGCGATTTAAATTATCCATAAAGTAACAGCACACGTTAGGGGGCGTTTAGGAGACATCCAATTTTGTGTGCCGGACTCCTGCCTAGAAGACAAATAAGTTGCTGCGACCGGCCAAACGACACGAGTTTTCCTGATCCCCCCCCCCCGTCTTGAAACAAATTCCGAGATGATTTTCAAGTTTCGAGCTTCTACAGCGTTCTCTTTATGCGACCCTCTTGATTTAAATTTCTCAAATTATTTTAAATTATTTCATGACCATGCACTAATGTTTCACTACGAGAATAAAACCAACGATTGCGTATTAAGTGACGTGAATTTATTACAACATAAATGTCTTAAATATCCTACATGTTTCGGCCACATGTTTTGGTCAACTTCAGGGAGGTATTATACTAGGGCTGTATTACAAAGACATCAAAACCATTGTACAAATATAATATATTACTTACTTACTCACTCCATGGTGCAGAGTCCTTTTTGAGAAGCTAACTGGTTTGCAGCTAGTCAAGAAATTCCCCGCATTTCACGGAACTCGAAGGTTCATTACCGCACTCACAAGCGTCAGCCACCTGTCTCTCCTGGGCTAGCCAAATCCAGTCCATATACCCACATCCCACCTCCTGGCGATCCATCCTAATATTATCCACGCATCTACGCCTAGGTCTCCCCAGTGGTCTTCTTCCCTCCGGTTTCCAGACCAATATTCTATACACCCCCTCTAATATATTAAATTTTTAAATATATGGTATTAAAATTTCAAAATATAAAAAT
>Ga0136643_10013835_pt1 | contig 12095 bp, 7 predicted proteins | sample TergutLab28metaG_FD_96883 | JGI IMG/M metagenome (GOLD analysis project Ga0136643, IMG submission 96883) | Labiotermes labralis P1 segment gut microbial communities from Petit-Saut dam, French Guiana - Lab288 P1 (version 3) (version 3) | ecosystem: Host-associated > Arthropoda: Insects >...
CTGTTGCGCCAAAAGAAAGAAGAAAAACTGGCGTACTTGCGTATTTTAACACACTGGAAAATCACGCAGAACCACGAGTTTCTTGTGAAAAAGTTATCATAGAAGTAATTCGTCTGCTTTTCATTGATATGCTGTGGCCATTGTTTTGTAGTTCCGTTTTTCAGAGGGTACCGCCAGCTATTACTAACTCTGCATTTTATTTGGGCTGTAGTAATTACGTGTTTCACTTTAGGGAAAGTGGGGTATGGAAACTTAACTAACGGAACATTGCAGGGTATTTATTTTGTGCATTTACTTTAAAATATCATGTACCAGACTGTAGTACTTTTCAATTGTAGTTAAAACGTACAATGAGGCCATATTTCTGTGGGCTGTAACTCAGAGCACACGCGAAACTCTGCAGAATAATAACCGTTCTCACGAATGCTAAAAGGTCATCTTTAATTGCGAGGCGTAATTGGATTATTTCGTGCCAGGCCTACCTGAACACGCACAGGAGCCACGTGTGGGTATTTCACGTAGCCCATTTCCACCCTCGAATTGGCCCTGAGCTAACCCAGATCAGCCTCATGTTAAAAAGAACATTGCTGTTCCCATGGAACCTCGAACAGAAACATCAGAATGGATAATAACGAGAAGAGTCATAAATAACTGTTTTGGTGCTGATTTTCCCCTGTACGTGTTTCCTGGTGTGATGATTATTATTTAAACCCCCCAGGTACCCTACCTTTCATGCATTCAACAGTATTTCCAAAGTGGTTGCAAATATTTCATTAATAAGGTTATAAACAGGCTTAGTTAAGTAGAATACAACATAATAGTTTCTGGTTTCAGCAGACACAACTGTTTTTGTATTTTTAACTTGACATATTTCGGTCAGTTGACCGTCATCAGGCCATCTTTACAAAACTTAGAATTAGAGCTTAGATGGCCTGATGATGGTTAATTGACTGAAACATGTCAAAATATATTGTGTTTGAAACCAGAAACTATATTGTTGTCTTTTAGTTTAATAAACACAACGGGATGCCCTCTACAAAATAAATAGTTAATTAGACGAGAATAAAAATGTTTTTGGTAGTGGAAAGTAGACGAATTGATCGCGTTTCCTAACAACGGACGAAGTCGTTACCGAAACGAACGCACTGCAGCCCGTGCCTACGAGAGGGGGGTAGCCGGTAAACATTACAAGGGCCTGGCGGTGCGGAAGGGGGTCGGTCTATGTTGCATATATTTTTGTCTTTCTCTGTAGTATGAGGACCGCCTCTGTGGTCTAGTGGTCAGAGTTTCTGACTACAGATACAGAGGTCCCGGGTTCGATCCCCGGCGCTACCAGATTTTCTGAGTAGTAGTGGGTCTGGAATGGGGTCCACTCAGCCTCTTGAGGTCAATTGAGGAGCTACTTGAATGAAGAAAAGTAGCGGCTCTAGGTCTAGAAAACAGAGATTAACGGCTGTGGGGACCCGTTGCGCTGACCACGTGACACCCCTAACTTCGCCGACCGGCGGCGGCCGCTCTGTCGGTATAGTTCGCGTGCGGACTAAGGCCACGGAGTTCTGTAGTATGAGAAGTAATTAGGTAGTGATGTGTTGTGTTGACAGAACTTGCGGTCATCTTGCGTACTACGTTCGTTTTGTTGTTTCCTTACTTTTCCACCTTGCTGGTGCGCCCGAAACAATTTTTTTAGTCGGGGCCTGAACCCGCTGTCCGCAGCTGTCAGTGCAGCTGCAGCGTTCTTGCATCCTACAGACGCAGTACATAACGATCTGCACATAGAGCATCGCCCTAATTGTGTTTGAATGTAATTAGTGATCTGTGTTAAAAGAAGATGACAGGATATCGTAGTAACTAAATGTTAACAGAACTTTAATTTTCTGAAACGGTCGGTACACAATGTGAAAATAGGCATTGGTGTTGGGTATAGGCGAGGAAATGTAACTGCGTTCGCCAAAACAGGGTCAAGAAATAATTTGATTTGCGTATTGTGAATAAAAGGTTCTAATGTGAGGCGACACACTGCATAGAGATTATTTGATTTGCTTGCGATCGATATTAACCCACGGATTACCGTTTCTGTTGACAGTTTAGGGCGATAATGATGATGCCCGAGTATGGGCAAAAAATAGCACTGCTAACTATGCAGATTGTTTATGCATGACAGTGCTGTATTTGATATATGGTATTAACTTGCAAAATTTTAATGTCCTGCTCACTCAAATGGAAGCAAACTGCTTAATGTAGTATTTTAAAAGATGTATTTTTTTTCCCTGATGTCCAAGTTTGATATTCTAAGAGATTAAACGCAGATGAACACTAGCAGCGTTTAATGTCTTGTTCGGCAGACTTACGAGCGAATCACATTGCGTTTGCTAGATGCCATGTAGAAAAAGTAATTCCATTATTTTTCAGCATAAGTCATTGGTTTACAGTCACTGTTGCTTGCCTGTAATGTATATGTCGGTATATTCTTACCCTGATTCTGTATGTGACGCCAGTCCTGGGCACAGGTGATGGTGCAGTGAATACTGCTGTCATTAATGTTGCCATATAAGTTGTGTCTGGCCTTGCATGTGCGCTTCATACATAAGATTTGCAGTATGTGTGCACACACAGCCATCCCATAACTCTGTCATTGATATCAGTTGTTTTGTCTTATGGAGCACCATTGTTGTCAAACTACTCAGCTCTTACTATTGTTCTACATGTGTTTGAAGTCCATGAATATCAAGACATTATGTCATTGTGACATTTTAATATGTTCGGTAGTAATATCGAATTTTTATTAATAATAAGAACAAAGCCGGCTGTTATGTGTACATATATATAACCCACAGAATGTGCGCGCAGGCGCACGCGCGCCCGCGCGCGTGTGTGTGTAGGACAGTGTTCCCACATAAACATGATTAATAAAAATTTCAGAGGGTCCTTGCAGATTTTCAGTAGAAAGTACTGTCTCCTGTGTTCACAGCTGATACCAATAAACCAGTTGTTATTGAAACTCTTTTCATGACTTAAAAAGAATATTTGTAATTGTTATCTCAGTTATGTTGAAGGATCCCACTCCCCTGTCAGGTTGTTAAATATAAATTTAACCTTCCTTACAGTTGAGTGTATTATTTAGCAGGCCAGAAATTTTGCAGTGTCTGTATGGAAGTGATTAAGCATGTTGTCAGGTGAACATTTTGTGTGCATATTGATTTCTATATGTATAGGCTTCAGGAGAGCCATGGTGCATCAAAAACTCTTTGGAACTGTTTCACACATGATCTGTTGGATTGTGTAATTTTTTTTCTCTTAGTACTCAAATTGTAATATTTGGCCAATTTCTGTCTTTTCAGACCAAGAAGAATAATCCCAATCACATCAAACGACCAATGAACGCCTTTATGGTTTGGTCCCAGATAGAGCGGCGCAAGATCTGCGAACAGCAGCCAGATATGCACAATGCAGAGATATCCAAGCGGTTGGGACGTCGGTGGAAGATGCTGTCAGAAGAGGAGCGACAACCCTTCATTGATGAGGCAGAGCGTCTGAGACAGTTGCACATGCAGGAGTATCCAGATTACAAATACAGGCCCAGGAAGAAAGCTGTCAAACCAGTCCCCAAAGTGTCTGCTCCTGTGGCTAAGAAAGCAAGGAAGTCCACACCAAATCATCACCTACAGCGGAATGATACCAATAATAACCACCATCCTCAGACTCTAAGCGCAGCAAACAAGGACAGAAGTGTATCACAAACTCAACAGCAGTCACTGATCCATTCAGGAGGGTCTGCTCGTGCACGTGTTACCAATACACTGAGTTCAGTGAATCACAGTAGGCTGAAAGTACGCCTCACCATTGACCGTAAGTTCAAAGACAGTATCCGAAGTAACCGACAGACTTCTCCAACTCACCAACAGTATGCTCCGCCTCCTCCCACCGCAACTGCCAAGGTGCCGTCCAGTCCCTCCTGCGATACTCCTGATTCTCCTGAAAGTGCATCCTTTTATGATGACACGTCCATGCTCCTTGATGTGAAATTTAATCCAGCAACAGTCACTTGCCCCTCTGGCCTAACTGCAACCACCACCACAACAACCACAACAACATCTGTTCAGAATCGCTTAGCAAGAGACTATGGCAGTCAGCCATTCACTTTAAACAGGCTTGATCCTGGAGCCAGTGTAAAATCCATCAAGATGGAGCCCATGGATTATGACAGCGTGACTATCAAGGAAGAACCAATTGAGTGTGAGTCTGAGACGGCTGCCACTGGTTCATCACGGCCAGGAGAGAATCCAAGCCTTGCAGATTTAGATTCCCTTACTGATCTCCTCCAGATCCCGTCCGACTTCAGAGTGGATCTTGACACACTCACCACAGATCTGGACTCATTCGATACAGCCAGTTCCAGCTCGGGATCCCACTTCGAATTCTCATGCACGCCTGATGTGTCTGACATGCTATCTGATATTGGTGTGAACAATGACTGGGTTGATACAAGTTTTGCCAGTCTGATCAACTGTTAAAACAACTGAGAGTGAACTGAGCTATTGGTGCTAGTAGGGCACTGTACAATGTGAGATACGTGGTGATGAGTTGATTGTAGTCGTGGTCACTTTAGTCATTTTCAGTTTTGTCCTTGCAGTCAGAATCAGTAGTGGTCACATACTGTTAATAGTGCTTCTTGTAACTTTGTTTTAATCATATTCTTATTATTCTGTTCATATCTTCAAATTTAGTATATGCATAACAGTTCTGAGTCATTGACATTTTTCACGTATTTGTTTGAGGTTTTAAAATTTTTGAAAGGAGGAAATTTAAAATGACCATTGTGACAGTTACAGTCACATAAAGGTCAGGTGTCCACTGTTGTAAGTGACAAATCACTTACTGTCATTGCAGTGCCCAAAGTTGTCTGCCTGACATCACTTGTAATGCATTGCAAGGTGTGCATGATCTTGGATGTTTCCATTTATATACTGTAATCTGACATCCGTGATGGGCCCTACTTGTGTACTCAGTAAGGTTTGATCTCTTGTACAATGATTGTGTCATTGTATGTTATTATCATATGTTGAGCCTAGTTCCACAACAGGCAATTTCTACCACTCAATAGTGCCTAGGGATCCGCTGCATGGGTCTTTCGTACAAATATGGTTGAGGGAAATTGCACAGGGCCACAAAAATCATTAACCTCATTATTGCTGACTCCAGGGAAAACTATATCAGGCTGTGATTACTGAACTCTGGTGACCAAACTTGCGTTTTTCTGAAAACTGACCTGTAGGTGCTTGTGTTGCTACATACAATACTGGAAATTACCCCAATAGCATATTTGTGTTCATTCACCATTTATCTCATGGTGGCTGATGTCTTAACTGTATACCCCTTCAGTAGGGCCTAACTGAAATTCAGTTCATTGCACTGGATCATCAAAGCTATACTTATCGGGAACTACCCTCACATATCACGCAGTTCATTCTTTTTGTCAATATTATTGTCAAATTCATCATATTTGTATTTTCTTTGACAGTGCATGGAATTTAACATGTGCACAGAATTTAACATGCTTTTAAATTTACTTGTTGTAACCATTATAATAAAATACAAAATTTGAAGTTTTCACAGCAGTGAAAATTTGGATTGTCGTCATCTGGGTTATGGCACTGTATAATGTGATGGGTGGTAACTATAGGAGGAACCTTCTGCCCTCGTTTTCAGGGTATAATTGAAGATGGAGGCAGCAGATTACACTGAAACATTATGACCGGTGGCCAGTATGCAGTGATTGTAACCCAGAAGACTAGAATCTGAAATTCGGTATAATATTTAAAAAAATAAATCAAACGTTTGTACTTAATTAGACTATGAAAACTGAAATGATAAAAATGCTTTGAGGTATGTACAAAATCAAGAAAGCACAGTTGGACTCTCATCTCTCCCATGTAATCTGTGTGTTTCCAGTAATTGAGCTGTATAAAGTAAGAAATTATGGTGTAGAAAAACAGATTTTGAAATGACCTACCAGTCATTTTTAAAAATTAACAAAGCGTCTGTTAACACTGCTTAGCATAATGATGTGAGAAATTTGTTTAAATTAGGGATAGGAGATTAATACGTGATTACCCTAGATTTCTTGACTTTCATTTAACTCTGTATTACACTTAATAAAATCTTAACATTAATATGAAACTTTAAAAAAAAAATTGTTCTAGAGGGCAAATATGGAGCCAGTTATGGAACCTTTGTATAAGGCTTTTAAGTATGGCATCTTCATTGTTGCTGCAGTATCAGATTGTACGTGCTAAGATACACAGTTGGCTTCATTATTCGTAATTTTCAACTTAGTCCACAAAATTTCATTAGGACAAGGGGAAAAAAGTTCTAAAAAATATTAGTGCATTTTAAGATGTATAATTGGAGCCACACATGTTGATATGTCTTTTACTCTTAGTAGTACCCCTTTTAAGACTTTTCAAGAATGATTCCAGTAGTGGTGTTTTGGGTCCTTGGTTTTTCTCAGTTTTAATTTTGTAAACTGTGAGAGGAGATGTCCCTTTTCTGAATCCCAACCGAAGCATTATCAATTTTTGAATGCATTGGTGGGTCATTATACGCTTATGTACAACCTTTAAATATACATTCAGTATAGTCACTTGTAAGATAGAGAGGTAGGCAGATAAAAGCACAAATAACAATTATTGTAACCATACACAATCACTTTATGGGTACTGTTGTGTGGGAGATAATTTTTTATAATGATGACAGATGTGATGTATATATATAATATATATATTATATTATATTATATATATACATATACACACACATTTATAGGTCCTGTCTCCTTATATGTGCTTTCGCTAATGGAAGTTCAATTATAAGATGTATTTGTATGTTCTGAGCACTCAAGTGCTGTCTCATTGGAGTGTATAGGATTCTTGCTGTGTGTTCCTCAAAACATGGGTTGTACAACTGTGTGTGCAGTTATGGCTGTCCACCACCTTGTGGAAGGTTAGCTGCTGTGTTTGTAGTTACATCATCAGGTAGTGTTTTGGAAGAGAGCTGTGCAGTTTGGCCAGGGGATGGGGTGGAATTTCACTTGAGTTTGCAGCCATGTTAAATGGGTTATGATAACCCTTTTGCTCACCTTTTGTATATTATATTCTTTTTTGTTTTTATTGTTATATTATATTAAATATATATACATACATATAACCTTATATTTGGTGAGGTATAAGACATTGTGTTTAGTATTTCAACTGATTTGCTGCAAACTTACAGGCCCACATAGTCACCTTGTTTCCTCCAACACCCCTTTTCCTGCCAGTGTGTGGTGTGGTGTGGCTCAGGATGGCTGCAACCTCAGATTGATTGCAGATACTGTAATCAGTGTTCACAGTCTTTGATGATGTGGAAGGAAACACCACATAACGCATTTCCATACATTTTTTGTGGTGACATTTAAGTACTTGTGTATTCACTCGAAGCTTCCGTTCTTTTTAAGTGTGCAATCAATTCAGGCTGCTGTAAATGATCTATACCATGAGTAGGTTGCTCTAGCTTGTTAGAGTATCCACTAGTTAACTTGTCAAAGATAAGTGTCTGATGTTTCAACACACGTTTCACCTGAATTGTGAAGGCACTTTGTTTATTGACAGGTTGTGATGTCAAGCCTGGCAGCCGTAGGCTCAAATCCCCATAACAGCCATGCCCCCACCCCCCCCCATTGATTTCTAAGTCAGTTTCTGTATCCTCCATGCCACAAGCACAATTTGTAGTTGTAGTGTAATAGTTATGGCCTATTTATTATTCCATTTCTATAATTTTGTTTTTTTTTTATTTTGATTGTATGCTTTGTTAAAGAGAAATACCTTCTGTGCTTTTGTTATGTTAATATTTTGTACAACCTCACGATAAAAAGATTTTACAAGGAAGAAGATAATTTATGAAACAAATTAGCAATATTTTTGCATATAAGATAAAATAGTGTTGTAGCGGTAGCTATGAGCGGCCTGTATCCCTACTTTAACCGTTACACATAAACGGGTGCGGACAACTGATCGGCGCAGAGTGGCGACCAGGCGTGATTGTTCATGGAGGAGGCAAGCCGATCTAAGCGAAAGGAGCTTTGATATATATTTCGTCATCCAACATCAAACCAGCACTGCTACTACCACGTACAGTAGCCCCAAACCAAACCGCCATCAACTACTGACACGCCAGAACACAAAATCTCGCTATTACACCAAGCCGAGGCCTAAATTCATCTCGCCTTCTTCAGATTGCCGTGCCTGCTCCGTGCACAGTGACGCCAGCATCCACTGTCCACCGATCGACTGTCCGCGCCTGTATATACCGAAAGGGGAAAGGAGTGATAAAGGCCGCTCATAACTGCCAGTTACCGTGTAAAAAAGAGTTTCCCTTAATGGCATTTTGTAAAACAACCCATGTATCATAATTCATATATAAATATTATAGTTAAATAATAACGTGTACATTTTGTATTGTAGTTTGTTTATAAATATATATGGTAAATATACCATCCCATTTTTTTAAAGAGAACATACTGTTTTTTATTGAATCTATATGGAACATAACCAAAATCCAGTAATTGGGCAGACTGTTTTCCCCAGCACTCAAATTAAGAGAGAAGCAGATCGAAGCAGATGTGTGTCTTTGACAGTTTCAAGGTGGTGTGTCGTTTAATCACACATCTCTTCATAGACATTTCTTGTGGCAGCGATTTTCTAGATTTCGTGCACATAGCATGCTGCTGTGTTAAACGAGCTGTTAGTATGGAAAAATGAAGCCATCAGGGATGTGTGTGTGAAACGAAAACCATACACAGATATATACACTATACAGAACTGTGCTTCGTGGGGCGCATTCAACCTCGTGGTCGATGGGTACTGGGTTGAAGCATCTGGGGCGTGAAGCTGACAATTCATTTGTAGTGAGGAGATTAAGAATGCATGAAGCTTTTCCTCCACACCTTCATATGCCTTCCTAGTTTGCACAGGGACAGTTTTACCTTCACCCCTTTGTAACTGTCCCCTATTGGTTACTGCGACTCTCATAAGATCCTGGTATTGGTGTGTACTTTCTGACCACTTTCAGACTTGTTCGCAAAATTGCGAAAAGTGACTTACTACCTTCATGTCTTCTATCCGTCCGCATGGAATAACTCGGCTCCCACTGGACGGATTTTCTTGGACTTTGACACTTTTGAGTATTTTTCGAAAAACTCGAGAATATACAAATTTTACTTCAATCTGACAACAATAAGTGGCATTTCACACATGAACTATGCACGTTTATGATATCTCGCTTAATTCTTGTGAGAATGAGAAATATTTCGAAGTTAGTAGACAAAACGTTATGTTCAATAACGTGTTTCCGAAAATCGTGCCGTTTATGAGATCATGTGGAAAAAAATGGTAGAGCCACACAGGGCATAGAGGATAATGGCGCATGCGCTTTGCATGCTGGCGAAGTCCACAGTCACATATTCGGGATATGTAATACGTATTGCTTTTCCACAGCAACAGTGGTTACGCGAACGCGCCTCAATGTTGTTTTTATGCGTACATTGCCTGTCTTGTTTACACGTGGAACTGAACAGTGTGCTTCCAGTAATGCTCCCAGCGTGGTAAAATGAACTCGTAGTTTACATAATGGAGTGTTTTCTGGGTGTTAGGTAACATTCAAAGCAGTGCATGATGTTATGTTTCATTTTGTGTACAATTTGTAGTTCGCCAGTGACTAACGTGTATCCGCATTCTATAAAACAATGCACCGAAACCTTATATGTTAATGACAGCAGATATGAATCAAATTGACAAATTTCACAGTCGTCAAAAAAAGTGAAACTTTGGTATACCTTTGAATCAATCGATGCCCATATTTCTGTAAGGTATGGTCATGTGTGCCGGCATAGCGTAGTCGGTGTAGCGACTCGGTACGACTCCGGGGATCGAATCCCGGGAGGGCGAGATTTTCCGCTCCCGTCCAGAACGGCCCTGGGGCCCACTCAGCCACTTGTAAATTGGTACCGGGTCACTCCCGGGGGTAAAACGGCCGGGGCATGGCGTTGGCCACCCACCTCCATCTAGCGCCTATGTTTAAGAAAGAGTAGAGCTATATTTCTAATGTGTCTTTGGGCCTTCATGTTCCTGGGTGAACTTTACCGTTTATGGTCATGTTGGCTGTCGAATTGATCGATTTATCGAACAGCACAACGTCCACGGCTGATACTACGAGTGTTTCAGATGAACAGCCTGTCTGTGTCTGTGTTATGTTGGACCATTTCAATACGAAGTAATGTCCTGAGTAACCCATAACATATAAATAACCAACAAAATGCATTTCAATGTTTATATTGTATTTTATACACAATGTTCTTACCAACATGTTTCGGCCGCTATTGCGGCCATCTTCAGGGTGATATTACGAGAACACAAAGGTACAAATGTGGTTAGCTGTGTCGCTGTTACTCCATAAAAGCTAAGTATAATTTCAGTTAAAATTATGTAAGTAATAACTAAGGCTAAGAGTGGGCGATGATTAAACCCTTGGGAGTTAATGTCGTTTAGTCCGTGCGGAGTTACATTGGTTGGAGCTTGCCGCTCCCCCCTGCCCGCGATATCAGTATTAGGAAACTGCGGGACGCACGATTTGCGACCCGCAGTCAAGAAAACGTACCAGCTGCGTCCCAAGATGTCTGCTTCGTTTGTATCCCACAGAGACACAACCAAACCTCTGAAACAGACAAGAAAGCGAATCCGCAGTGCAGCGAGGGACATCACACACACATGTACAAAGAAACCCACCCAATGTCTTACGTTTTCCATTTTTTTGACGAACACGTATACCTGCAGTGCATGGCACTTAGTAATCTCTTTCATATGTTAAGGTAGTAACTTTAATGTGCCATTTATTTCTTGCTCCATCCATTCTGCCTTCTTTGATACTAAATACTGATGGTTTCTTGTTACTTAAAAACATTTTTTTTTAAAAAATCCATTACAAACAGGAGTCATGTTTTGACGAATGTTGCTCTATGCAGTCCGAGACCTTTCTTCAGCCCAAAACGAGCTCTAAAATGATAATTATGTTTATATTAACACAAAATAAAAAACGGATTGAAATTTTAAAATAAAGCTAATCACTGTTTAATTAATAACGGTTTAATTTTTGGCGGGTTCGCAAAATTGCGAAAAGTGACTATTGCATTCTTCATGTCTCTCTGCATGGAGCAACTCGACTCCTGTTGGATGGATTTTCATGAAATTTTATATTTATTTTTTGAAAATATGTCGAGAAATTTAAAGTTTCACTAAAATCGGGCAAGTATGACTGGTATTTTACATGGAGATCAATATACATTTTGGATCATATCTCGCTCAGTTCTTCGAATGAGAAATGTGTAATACAAAAATTGTAGAGAAAATCAAAACACATGTTTTGTCCAATAACTTTTTTTGTCTCCTTCAAAAATCGTACCGTTTATGGGGTAATGTGGAAAAATATTGTAGAGCCGTACAAGCCACAGATGACAATAATATGACGCATGCGGATTTAATGCCGGTTAACTAAGGTACAAATACACACTCAGAATATATTATACTTAATGATTTTCCGCTGAAATATTAGTCCCACGAAAGCGCCCCAATGTTAAATTGCCTTTCTTGCTCTAAAATAAATCTACCAGTGGTATCTAGATTCCTAATTAAACATAACAACATCTTTACATCCAAATGTTACAAATTTGAACGTATTTACAGTTTATGTTGCTGTGCTCGCCTTTCCTTTGTGTCCAAAGCGTAAAAAACTACGTGTGGTTTAATTTTGTATTCATCTGCTAACAACTGTGCCCAAGGAGTTCATAGTTTATTATAAAATATTTAAGAATAAATAGATACGTGAACGTGTGTATAGGAATATATATACTGATAAAGGTAACGTACATAACCCGTATTTTTGTTTGGTCATGCACACACACTGTATACGTTTTATTAAAATTGACGGGGGGGGGGGGGCCAAAAAGGTGGAATATAAATAAAAACACCCCATGACACCCCCTACAAAACAAAAACACTATATTAAGC
>Ga0136643_10013837_pt1 | contig 12092 bp, 6 predicted proteins | sample TergutLab28metaG_FD_96883 | JGI IMG/M metagenome (GOLD analysis project Ga0136643, IMG submission 96883) | Labiotermes labralis P1 segment gut microbial communities from Petit-Saut dam, French Guiana - Lab288 P1 (version 3) (version 3) | ecosystem: Host-associated > Arthropoda: Insects >...
GTTGTTTTTGTTTTGGAAGGAAAAAATAAAATTAATGGAATTGGGTTTAGTTGCGTCCAAGCGGTCAAACTGGGGCCCCTAAAGGATTTTTTTTTGAATCCCCCCCCCCCCCCAGTTAAAAATGGATACTAATTGAATTTTGGTCCGAGTTAAATTGTTGCGGTGGTATTGGCGGGGCACGCTCAAAGTCGACTCGTCTTTCGACTATGTTTTTCGGGAAGTTAATTGCTGTTTTTGTTGCTGTCCGTGGGAGTTCAATTAAAACCTGTGCAGTGGCGTTGGCCATCTTTCTGAAACGTTTCGTAGAATCAGTGAACCAGAAAGAAATGAATTTTGGGGATTTTGGACCATGATTTACGTTGATCACGGCGTGGAGATTATAAATGTGTATTATTAGTCGAGCTTCGCACAGGTGTTGAGAACTGTCGTTCAGCGAATACTGCCAAAGTCTTACACGATTACCCTGGTCGGAACTGAAGTTGGCTAACTCCATTAAAGTGGCAGACCTGAGAGACGTACCAATAAGGTTTCGGTATGGGCTACAACCTTTCACACGACTGCCTTAAGTGTTGTTAACTTCCGTTACTTGTCGGATATCCTTAGAGCGATCCAACAGAACACGCTAATGCTGGCCTCTTTCTACATAAACTCTAGTTCCTTTGAATTCAATTTGGATTGGGACTGGAGTTTCTAAATAGACAATCATGACTTGAACTCAAACACAGCTTTCTGGTGTGGAATGCTTTTTACACTCGAGTCTTTGTGTATTTAACCATGCTTTTTGTATGCCTTGTTTTAATATATATCGTCGAATGACGGCTTCTGTATAGCGTAAGTGTTTGAATTATAAGAGACGTGGAGGGAAGTGGTCATAACCAATTTTACGGCAACGTACTGGAGATGAGGAAACACTGAATGCCAATTTTCGGTCCAGTTTGGACCCTGTAACCTGGAATGCCGGCAGGATTGCTAGCCACCAACACCCTTATTATCCCTAGGTTCATTTCTTTCCATAGCTTTACGTACGGATCTCTGGCTGCAATTTATTTTGTAGCTATATATCTACATACGAGTTTTGTGTAGATGAAGCACCCCGCATGAACTGTTTTTAAGCGGTTGGCGCTTCTGATATGTAGGCTATATACGCGAGATGCACTTTTCGGTTCTCGGCCGAGATACTGACTATCCTGACGGAGATTCTTCGTGGATTTCGTCACTTACCCCTGGAAAATATCGCGGCTTTTCTTACACTAGGCCACAGCTGTTTCCTTTACATCCTTTCCAATTCATTATCCATTATCTTTCACGCTTTTAAAAGTGGGTTGTGTTTAACAATTTTATGGGCTAGAGGCAACGCCTGATATAAGCTACACGTACGGATAAGAGTAGGGACTGAAATGGAGCAGTTAGAAACAGTGATAACAGTTTACTAATGTAATCTCCTCCCTCCTTTTGTGGCTACCAGAAGATATCACTCCCCTCCATGTGGAGATGAAAAGCAGCGCTTACTACTGACAGCTGGGGTTCTTTGGTTCTGGGACATGTGACCTATTGGATCAAGAAAACAGCGCATAACGAGAATCGAACCGAAGAGAGCAGGAGAATGAAACGAGGCTATTGTGTAAGAAAAGGTGACGGAATAGATAAAAAAGGAGGAGAAAGGGGAATATAGTGAGACATTAGAAAGAAGTGCGGAAGAAATATCCGATATTGACTCCCATCTTTTTCCCCCTCCCCTTTATGTTACCAGGAGTTGAAAGCCGATTTCAAATGGGTGGAGTAGAAGGACAGTGGAATGTTGGGTGAAGAAAGGAGAGAGGAATCTTTGATGAAAGAAATTCGGTAGAAATACTGCCAGAATTTCAGCAGACTCAGCTTCTATATCCATGAATTTCTATTTTTCTTTTCTTCTCGAATTGTTCGCTTCGTTACATGGTACATCACAACATGAAAGTTATAGAAAAGAATAGAGCCAGAAGTTTTTCGTCTATATTCCACACAGCACTTACCAAATTGCAGAGGATCTGCGACTCTGCTCTCACTCGATTTCTACTGAAATGGGAGCATGTGAGGTAATGGTATGGTAATGTACTGGACTAGGGTCGTATTGCTCACCACACTCTCCTTACTTTTTGATTGCATTGGTTCTTATTTTGCCATTTCGGTTCCAAATCTGACGGCGTTTTCTGCAGCAAATAACTTTCTCATGTTCGTTGCCTATCTCTTTCTTCCCTTCAGCAACAGCCGGTCGCCGTAATAGCATTTAACGTACTTATTAGTAATTGAAGAGGCTTCTTTTTGAAATGCCAATAATTGTAGAGGTTTCTTTTTGAAATACATGCAAAGTTGGCTGTCTTTTGCGTCTGTATATTCCTGCACCCAGTTCTAAGGTCTGTAAGGTTTCGAGTTTTGTATTAAAATGGTGTAGAACATATTTCAAAGCCTACGCTTACACGTTATACACACTGGGGTATGAAAATCTCCCACAATTTGTACACAGTCATCAAATATGTTTGAATCTCCTGTCCCTTAGGAAGTGACAGTAGTTAGATATGTAGGCTGGGGTAAGATGGGAGGAACGAGAAGTGCCTACGGATATTTGGTGGGAAAACTGTTTGGAAGACGTAAACGGAAGTGTCAAACAACTCTAAATGTTCATAAAGTGTGTTTAGTTAAAAGGAATTGAAGTGGTCCAGAATTTGGTGCTTTTGCAGCCGTTTTGAGCCTTTTGCTACCAACTCCATAGACTGCTAACTTAACCCTTTAAGGCACAGTAACTTCTGTATATGCCACCTTTAGTATCTTTCAGAAAGTGCAATTTGCCGTACATTTTATTTGTTTCATGTGACTCAGAACATAAAAAATTATTTCGCTAAACTTCGCTAATCGGTTGGTCTTCATAGAGGAATCGGAACGTTTTTAATGTAGGGCAGTAAGACAATCGATAGGCGCGTTCGCAAAATTTCGAACAGCGACTGTTACCTTTGGAATATGTCTGTGTGTCCTCTCATCCGTTTGAGTGTGTGTCTGTCCGTCCGCATGGAACATCTCGGCTCCCACTGGACGGTTGTTCACGTAATTTGATACTTGAGTATTTTTCGAAAATCTGTCGAGAAAATTCAAGTTGCATTAAAATCTGACAAGACTAACGGGTACTTTACGTGAAGATCTGTGTACAGTTATGGTAATATCTCGCCAGATCCTTCTTAGAATGAGAAATGCTTCGGACAAAAGTTGTAGACAAAATCAAAACATGCATTTCATGTTCAATAACATTTTTCCGAAAATCGTGCCTTTTATGAGGTAATGTGGAAATGTGCGTTAGAATCTGACATGCCACAGATGATAATACGGCGCATGCGCAATGCATGCCAGATAACTGAGGCTACAGACACGCACTCAGAATATTTATTACTAATTGTTTTTGCACGAGAAAAATGGTTAGGCAAACGCTCCTCATTGTTACGTTGATACCTATATGTTGCCTGTCTTGCTATGTATTCAATTGTTTACTTGAAATTTGCACCTCATAGCTTCAACTTTTAATGCTGTCTCTGTTTCTGATTAGTGCCGTGCTAAATGCTTGTGAACAGATTCGATGTCATCAAAGTAACGTTGAATGGAGCCAACGGTAGCTTAGAGACCTGGATGAATTGGTTTTACATTAGTCTTACTAAGATTTCGTACTTCTATTTAAAGTAAATTGATTTTTTTTTTGACATTCAAAGGTCCGTGCATCGTGAAATATACGCCAATAATTATCCAACAAGATGCAACCATATACAGTTTATTTATATCTGTAAACCGCTCTACATGTTACGGTTTGTATCTCCATCCATCATCAGGAGCTTATGTCCCTGTATCCACAGCATGTGGCATTAGTAAAACCGTAACTGCAACCTGTCGTGAATGTGACTGGACGGGAACTCCCGTCCAGTCACGTTCACGACAGGTTGCAGTTACGGTTTTACTAATGCCAGATGCTCTGGATACAGTGACACGAGCTCCTGATGATGGATGGAGATACCACCCGAAACATGTAGAGCGGTTTACAGATATAAATAAACTGTATATAGTTGCATGTTTTTTGATAATTATTGGCACAAATTGAATGCTTATGGGGCAGTGGACGTGTAGTTCCCATCATTCTTATCTTCGGCACCAGATGATGGTCAGTGGTCAGCTGCACGCTTCAGCTACTTTAGTCGGGCTGATGGAATCTCCAATAGCCATTGAACAGGAGTCTCGGTTTGCCTCAGAAACACTCTGGATGGTTTGGAGAAGTCTCCTTGTCCGTGCCGAGAATCGAGACACGATTCCTCGGTCATCCAGTCCCTGGCCTAGTCACTGTACTAAACACTATAATACGCCGCCTCCTACTTCATTTCTATCTTGCGATAATTTCTGGTGCGAGAAAGACACGGAGAGCCTGCCTGGGCCAGTTGCGCTCCGCGCCTGGCCGTCGGTCTCATTCCTTTGACGCTTCGCGGCTGGGATGGCAAACTAAGGTTTGTGGGAATTTTATCCCAATCCACAAAACTTCTCACATGAATTAAAAATATAAGCATTTATCAGTATTCAGTAGGTCCATGAACGAGTTATTTCCTGGTATTGTAAGGAGTGTTTATTGTTTTTTTACTACACTCATAACTGGGCTCATCCATGTGATCTGTTGTTTTATTTACAGTAGATCTACTTAGAACATGTTCTAAGAGTGCACAATATGTTAAATGAATTATTTATTATTTCGGTCAGATCGTACAGCAGGGCGCGACTGCTTGTCACTGCGTTTGTCGTAGTTCGCAGACTGTATGTCGAATTCTAACAACGATATTTTATACGTCCTTTGTCTCAATCTAGCAACCGTATTTCCAGTATTAAAAACATTCATTCAAGCTTTATAAACCAATTATCTATATAAACAAGAGATGAAATTATAAAACACGCAACGCACGAAATGGAAACCGAAAACGTGTGGTATGTAGCAGGTGGACCATATTCTGCTCTTAATAATACCATCAACTGGCATTGTCCCGTTCTGTCGTTAGCATCAATTGAAAGCCTTTTATCTGCGTCATGAATTTAAAGATATTAACAGAATATCATTTTTATTGCGCTGGCAGACTTGTTCGCAAATGTATACTAAACAGGACACCACATCCATTGGCCTATTTTATTTGATTTCGCACAAGAGATGAGATCAGTATATCCATCTTCAGATAGAACGAAATGAGTTATACTGTGTACTGGGAAGCAACACGCATTCACAAGAAGTAACATTATGAAGAATTATGTATTTCTTTGTTTTGTGATAGTGGTTGCATTTTTCCTTTGTGTGTGTGCATGAATGCGGTGAACAAATGCACGTATGTAGCCTTATGCGTCCTTTTCCTTCAGGCGGAAGTGGCTGCTGGATCAACGTATGGAACGTTAGCTGTGTGGTGACTCACCATGTGAACTGGCTGTCGGGAAATATTGTACGACGGATTGGAGTTGGGACTGGAAAACTTCGGGAACCGTATCAAAAATATTGCCCTATTCTTCGATGATGAATAACTTAGGAAAAACTCTAAGAGTTAAACTGCACGCTCAAGTTTCTGTCATTTTGTCATGCGAAATGCTAGTGGTTACGAGTGTTGTCAGTTTTCAGGTCAGTACCGTAGGAGTCAGAGATGGAAAAACATAGCGTAACCGATATAAAATTACGCCAGACTTTCCATTAGTTGAATGATATTCTCGAAAACAGTGCCAGTTATTTGTGGTTACTCGGTGGCCCTACGAAGACGATTGGAATTGATACTTTCCGGACAGCCCAACGAGAATAATTCTGTAGACTAATTAAAATCACGTTGTATATAACCCTGAGCAACAAATGGTGGTTGGACGCAGGCATCGTTTTTCCTGTGCCTAGTTGAACACCACACCATGAAGGCGTATGGGGGAGTGGATGTGTAGCTCGTATGTTTCATCTGGGCAACGTGCGTCCACCCATTACCACCCTTCTGCTGTTTCGGATACATAAAATGGGTCTATTAGCATAAAGTAAAATAAAGTGAAGTAAGTGAAAGTTGAGTAGTGGTTAAGTCCCTCTGCACGCCATGAAGTCTTATAGGGTGGTGGAGTTACAGTTACATTAATTTTCAACCACGTTACTAACCATATGTGAGTGGTAACCTTTACGCCCTAGCCACATTAACCCCCGGGAATTTATCGGCCCTTCTCATTGAAGAGAACTAACGGACATCGGAGTCTGTCTGGATGTAGTGGAAGAGGGAATCCTCTGTCCCTACCGGGAATGTAATCCCGATTCTCTTGTTGTCCAGTGCGTAGCTTAGTCATTACAGCTAGTTAGAAACTGCAGGTCCTGCAATAATCAGCTGATTTATGTGGACATGACTTTCTGAAGCGTGATTGCTGTGTACGCCTGGAACCACCCAACCGCACCACACCAGGCTGTTCCCAGGGCGGCTGTGGGCCCTGCGTATACTAGGAGCCCTCAAAACTGCATTTCAGTAAAAATATATGCATTTATTCTTTCACATATTTGTTTATTAGATGTTGTAATGTTTTTGGTTTATGAATTGGAAAAGTGAAAAATTGATAAAAAGGTCACTCAATTATTTTACCAACCACTGCACATATATACATTTATAAAATTTACACATTAAAATATTAAAACATTAGAAATGCTCCGACATGTTTCGGTCCTAGGACCGAAACATGTCGGAGCATTTCTAATGTTTTAATGTGTAAATTTTATAAATGTATATATGTGCAGTGGTTGGTAAAGTAATTAAGTGACTTGACAATATGTACGGTATAACAATGAAAATAAAAAAAATTTATAGAAAGGTCTTTTATTAACAATAGGCCTATGTTATCGCCTGCCTGAACCGCTTGTGCTGCTCGTGTATCGTAATTTTTCTACCCCAGCTGTAAATATGGTTCTGCCGTTGATTGACGGTGGAAGGAAAATACTTATGTTTGTTTTGCAGTAGTTGACATTTTACATTTAATAATTTGTTTCATTTCATATCTGTTATTTGGGACAACGTTTGCAGGCCTACGCGAATGAGTCTGAAAGTATCCAGCAACACGTTTATTACGTTTTGTTGTATACGCTGTACGACTCATCTTGCTTGCCGTTGCCAGCACGAAACATCTGCCTTGCTGTAAAGCAGGTTTGACCTAAATATTGTTGTACCCTTTTAAAACAATACACTTCGGATAATTTCTGACTGACCCAAATCCTTATTAATGCACATGGGTATTGGTCAGGGTATTAACGCGAAAACAAAATTAAATTAAGAAACTGTATGCACATAGTATAGGTCCTACACAAATTGCACAGAGGATTTGTGATTGGCGTATTGTCTTCACAGCTTTAGGTTAAAAGCACTGTCATTATCAAGCCTTAGACGGCAGGATGATAATAAAACATGCCGTAACGAAGTTCAAAGATGGAATTGAATTGATCTGCCTCGGGGAAGGATTCTTTGACATGCCTTCACTCACAAACGGGAGAACGCTGTCGACATACACTTTGCCCCTTCCGACACCAATTTTTTTAATATAAAATAGCGTTAAACGTATTACGTTCTATCGGAGTTTTAATGGAGTAGGTAGCTGAGCCCTTACATCTACCCAGAAATTGAAAGATTTTGTTATGATTTTGACATTTGTAACTTCGTAATTTTTTTATTAGAAGAATCCATGTATTTCAGCGCGTTGTTATTCTGCTATTCAGGGTAGGACAACAAGCCTTTTCCGTTATCAGTCCAACGTGTAGGAGTTGGACTGTAATTTACAACAACATTCAGTTAGTTTCGCCTGTCTCTGTGTGCGTCAATTAATTTTGTTCGCAGTGGCGTATTATGAGAGAGTTGCCATTGTCCTTTATATCGTTCTCAAAAGGTCAAGTGGTAAAAGTCAAGCGAATTGTCGTCCTCTTCTCAACCCAAGCGGTCTTTATATGCAGAGTGGAGTACAAATTGTCAGGCTTGTATGTGTAGTAGGCCTATAGTTGTGGCTACTATGTAGAGCAATCATGTAACGTAACTTATGTACACTTTGTGTCAGTGCATTTTGGACCTTTTGAGTTATAAGGATGGATGATTTATAGATCTGGGTTACTAAATGTTTAGGCATACTGCCCTCCCTCTTAACACCAGGTGTTTACGGTATCAGCCCCCTGCTTTTTGCACTTCTGTGCAACATTAATACACGTTTGAGTGCAGTCCTGTTACTGTCCGCTTCCTTCACACTACTGTCATATCAACATCAATTGATGGTATGTTTCTACAAAATATGAATTACTTTGTGTTAAGAACTCTCCCCAAATCGGGCTGAGGATAGCTGACACATGTAGGAGACTGTACGATGTAATCATGTAAAGGAATGATAGCTGTTGAACAGCGTATATGTAATATTAAGTAAATAAGTAAAGGGTAAAGGTAAAGTTCACCCTAGAACAGGCCATGAAAGTCCGGACAAATATCAGCAAGAAGGTTTCGTCGCCTATTACAACAATAAAAATTGTAATTAATGAAGTAATGAAAGTTGAATTCTTTTCCTTTGACTTCTGCCACTCTATCCTTCTCTTCAGGTAATATGAATCTCTAACCTTTTGGCGGAGTATTCAAGCTGCTACCATTTACTTACATCTTCCAGCTTAGAAGATAATTTCTTCTTGGAGGCAAATATGACGGGTACACAAACCGCTGTTACTGGAAACCACTTTCTTCTTCTTCTTCTTATTCTTCTTCTTCTTCTTCTTCTTCTTCTTCAGTATTTTCTTGCTAGACACAAGCATGGATGTTTGATTACACCCGTAGGAGTTCAGAAGAGCAGAGGATCCATTCTTTTAAAAGTTGAGAAGAGTGTGAGGTCATAAACATTTTGCATTAAACTTGACTTCTTGTGGAATATAAATTCAATACCCCAGAGGCGACGCAGTGCGCCATGCTGCCATATCTCGTGCTATATCTGTTTGACTTTATAATGCTCTCTGATTTCCTTCACAAGCAAGCTGCATGTATGCGATAGGAATATTTCTTGTTCGGAATGTTAGATACCATTCCGGTATTGGGTAGTCGGTTTACCGCTATGTGAAGGGTGAGGGAATCTGTGACAGCCATAATATGGGTGTATTTTGGAGTGGTGGATCAATGGTTTGGGTAGGTGTGGCAGCTGTAGAATAATTTGAATTGTCTTGGCACTCAGGCCACTTTCGAATCGGTAATCTTATTAGAGCATGTTTCCGGCAGCCTCATAGGATGATATATATATATATATATATATATATATATATTTGGGGGGGGGGGGCGACCGGCTGCCTCAGTTCGTACTTCTGCCCCGAACTGAGGTCGCTGGTCGCTAGAGATTTTAACACTATTTGCCGTGAAATCTTTGCGTCTTTTGAGTTGTATGTTGTACTGTGTATTGGAAGACACCTTCTTGAGAGGGTATTTTAACATTTAATGATTTCAACACACCGACTATGCGTACCGCTGAATGTTACTGTTACTCTTTTGGCGCAACAGCCCCCAGTGGGCCAGGGCCTCCTCATTCATGAGGTTTCTAGATCACATACAACGACGCACCACAGTCGGTAGGACTCCTCTGGACGAGTGATTAGCTCGTCGCAGAGACATCTACCTGACAGCACTCACAAGAGACAGATTACCATGCCCCCGGTGGGATTCGAACCCACAATCTCAGCAGGCGAGCGGCCGCAGACCTACGCCTTAGACCGCGCGGCCACTGGAACCGGCTATACCGTTGAATGTAGGATTACGAAATACATGATTGATACTAAGGAGAGCTGCGCTCTTCTGGGATTTTACGCAGCAAGTACTGGTAAGAAATTACAGTTCTCAGCTACTTCGCGGCAGAAGCCTAAAATCACACGTGGTTGATATTACATTATTAATTAAATGTGTTTGTAACTTTGGAATAACCTTTGTCTGATGTAAACAGCGCAACGTGGTCACTGTGTGAAATAGGGTTCCGTGAGATATATGATAAAATAGAAGACTAACTTCAGCGGTATCTTTGATTGCATTCTTTGTATTTTCAAATAGATTATCAATGCGATGGGGTAGTTCGGTCAGAGAGAGTGAACAGTTCTTGGTTCCATTGTGGAAAATGTGATCCCATAAGCCAAGTGCCCAGCTGAAGTGCACGTGTACTGTTGTTAATTAAAGCTCCTGGCCAGAAAATTGTGTTCTTATTCATATTAATGTTACACTTTCCACTAAATTGGGGATGAGTTATGGAGAAAATTTATTCAGAAGGCCGTCAGGAGAGTCCAGTTGGGATACTTGGTTCCAGAGGTTAAGATTTCGTGGAGCTGTACCTCCATTTTTCCATGTTTTTTCATGATATGATTTATACATAAACATAGAGGTGTCATTGCCTTTGCGCGTCAGGTTTAACCGCGAAATTAACAGTATTATAAATTCAAGTCAGCACTGTTTCCTTAGTGCACATGTCACGGTGAAACCATACATGGACTGGTCCCATGATATTGTTCCTTCGGTCAGGTTTGCATAGGATGTCGAACTGACCCACATTCTTACAGGAAGGGCAGTCGACAAGTGCAGGCTTCTATTTGTGTTACATTAGCGATTCAGCAATAAAAAGTGAGCGTGTAAATTTGCCTAACACTAGAATGGGACGCTGAATTGCAGCTGAAGTCCCGGGCCGGCCCACTCGAAGCCAACAGCAGGGGCTGTTCAGACACTTCACTGCAGAACGTGCGCATTTGGATGATCGCAGCTATTACACACTCTCGGGTCCCTTTATTAGACTGTTCTGTCGGATTATGAGAGATGAAGCCGCGTTTTAGATACACATATAACCCGGCGATGTCTGCGAATGCTGAGTGTACAGGCCGATCTGAGACTGGTTCTCATTTGGAATCCTAAGGTCGACTTTTCTGAACGAAGCTGTCCAAAATGTTTGTTACATGGACTGATTCTTGCATTATTTAAGGATGTTTTGGATTCGTTCACAAAATTGCGAAAAGCGACTATTAGCCTCGTCATTTCTGTCTGTCTGTCTGTCCGCATTTAACAGCTCGGCTCCCACTGGACATATTTTCATGTAAATTGATATTTGTGTATTTTTCGAAAATCTGTCGAGGAAATTCAAGTTTTATTAAAATCTGGCAAGAATAACGGGTACTCTACATGAAGACCAATGTACATTTATGATAATATTGCCTTGAATCATTCTTAGAAAGAGAAATGTTTCATAAAAAGATGCAGAGAAAACCAAAACACACATTGTAACACATTTTATGTTCAGTAGCTTTTTCCAAAAATCGTGTCCTTTATGAGATGAAGTGGAAAAATATGGCAGAGCGGGTCAGACCACAGATGAAAATATGCCTCATGCGCATTGGATGCTGGACACCTAAGGCTACAAACACTCTCAGAACAATTTGAACGAAGTCATCCCGTTGTGTATTGATTCCGTATATTCACTTTATTATATATATTTCTGTCAACACAACTATATAATAAAAGCATAGGTTAAAGCGACATGTTTCGACTTTAAAAGTCATCGTCAGGCTAAGCTAAGAAACTTGAAGTTCTTTACAATGTGGCTTTGCGCATTTGGGATCCCAGACGGCTCACAATGTGTGCTGTGATTCGTACCGTGTGTATAACGTGACATATCTATTACACTATTGTACCTATATTGGGGTCAAGTATGTGACGTGTGTTAGCGTGCTGTTTCCTGGGACCGTTGTTCACTGATTGGGCTCCTGGTTGTTATGTCCGTTGTGGTTGTATTGGTTCTCCAGTTTTTTAGTTTGCCGGTGGATGGTTGCGTCTTGTCTAGTTCTGCAAGTGTGAACTGTAGAACTAGACAAGACGCAACCGATCCAAAACAGAAAGCAGTAACAGACTATGAAGAACAAGTGAACAGGCCCCCCCCCCCCTCCACCGGAAAACTAAAAAGCAGGATAACCAATACAACCACAACGGACATAACAACCAGGAGCCCAATCAGTGAACAACGGTCCCAGGAAATAGCACGCTAACACACGTCACATACTTGACCCCAATATAGGTACAATAGCA
>Ga0136643_10013838_pt1 | contig 12092 bp, 6 predicted proteins | sample TergutLab28metaG_FD_96883 | JGI IMG/M metagenome (GOLD analysis project Ga0136643, IMG submission 96883) | Labiotermes labralis P1 segment gut microbial communities from Petit-Saut dam, French Guiana - Lab288 P1 (version 3) (version 3) | ecosystem: Host-associated > Arthropoda: Insects >...
AATGGGTAACGGGTCTTTCCCGGGGGTAAAGTGCGGCCAGGGCGTGCTGCTGACCACTCACCCCCTTCTAGTGCCGCGGTCATGGAAGAGTAGAGCTATACCTCTACCCACCCTCTGGACCACACCGGGACTGTAACGGGATCACTTTACCTTTTTTTCATATAAAACATTTCTTAGAGCGAGGTAATTCAAGCAAGGTTCCACCCAAACCAACTCTTTTATGTATCCCTTATTTGTCGTTTTGGTCCCTGACGGTAAATGTTATCCTATTTTTGAGGTACGTTATTGTATTCGCTAAAGCCCGATATATCAAACGAAGCAATTCTTGGCCTATTTCTTTCAACCTAAACTTTAAGCTCTCGTTACTTGGGACAGTAACCCCGTGGTCCGAATTTAACCTTTTGACGCCTAATGTCAACTATAATTGTCGTACCGCACCGCTAACCTCTAAAGTTGCATTTTATATATTTATTCAACAAATATAGGCACTGAATATTTTAAACATGGTATATACTCTCCGTTCTTTTTCTTCAAAATGCAGTTTGTTTCATAATTCTAACGTATTTGGTTCCTGTATTATTCACATTTTATATACAGGGTGTGCTAAAATAAAAAAAATAATTCCGGCGCCAAAAGGTTAATTATATTTGGCAAGGGGTCTCAAACATCCTACAACTACTGCAAAAATTCCAAGTTATCTTTATTTTCTGGTGATTTATGGCTGCTACAGACAACACACGCACGCACACGCACACACACACACACACACACATGCTAGCCAGAACAGACGCCTACTTTTATTATGTCGATTACACAAACACGCATCGTAAAATAATGACAGACTGTGTCATAGAGTGAACATTCACTGCAACAGGCAGGCGGCATGCTTTTGTGTTACTAAGGCAAACAAGTGATTCCGGAAGATGGTGCACGAGCCAAGTACCTGGAGGGGTAAAGTCAGATAGTGCCAATTTTACGTGCCAGATTCTAAATTTAGCCATTAAGACAAAAAATGTTTTCTGGGGAGAACAAAAGCTGTAAAAAGAGCAGGTGTACATACATACATATATATATATATATATATATATATATATATATATACATACATACATACATGCATACATACATACATACATACATACATATATACATAGAGCACGGGCAAATTACAGGTAGTAATGAGTAGTTCCGGTGTTAGTCGCCAGGAATTCTGTCAGCCTGCCCAGAATGCGACACGTCGGATGGAACATCAACATGTCCATCAAAACCTTTAAAATCGTAATTTTATAGATGTGACAATACATGCATAGGCCTGTATACAATATACATCACACATACCTGTAACTTTCAAAACGAACAAAATTATGCTGCTGGCCAAGAGCGGTCAGCAACCAACCGGCTAAAAAGCATGGCCTGCCGATCGGACATTCAAATAAATAGGACTGGAATGCGCGTACCGAGCATCTTTTAGCGGAAGTCTCCTAAATCGAATTTCATGACTTTCAATGAAGTATTTGGAACGTGTAGAGAATAAATGTAAAGGTCTAGTTACGGCCTGGTTAACTAAGTTTTGTTACAGATCGATATACCTAGAAACTGCAGGACAGCTTTTAGAGAAAGCCTCACATCGCATTCCAAGAAATTATGCGAATGGTTCAATGCCACATAACCTATGAAACGCACAATCACAGCCCTGTGCAAACGGCACTCGACTGTAGAACAATATTGCTAAAAATAACCAATGTCCGAAATATTTTGATGGGAGTCATCCACATCGCATTTTGACAAAATACGTGCAAATCTGCATGGGAAAACGGAAATATTCATTTACAGCCTTGTGTTAAGTAGGCTTTCTTATGGATCAACACAAGATAAAAGTTGCTTGAAAACGTTCAGTGAAAGTCTTTCACATCGAATTGCAAATATGTGTGTGAAACGCTTTAGGCGTCCCTTGAATAGCTTGCATTTAACGAAGCTTTAATTGAAGTCCTCGTAAGTTAATATACGTGAATTGGAAATCCATGAGGCCAAAACAAAGCATGCGACAGAACTGTTTTTCTATGCGTAGTTTCTCAGTATTGTTTTACTTGCTAAAGAATGCCTATCAGAAAGACCTACTGTACCATCAAACCGTGGTCTTTCAATTTCAGATAGGTATGTTACTTGCCTGTCCAGCAAAAGTGCTCGATTGGTCCACATTTGGTGTAACGCCAGCATATTTAACAAACAAGTACAAATACAACTGAGCCTTTCCACGATCTTCTAAGATGTGACGCCGCCTAACGGTGTCACATACCAAAATAAATCAACGTTAAATAATTCTCAAGCACGATTTAGGAGTTAGACATCATTCTAGGTAACACAGTTCAAAACAGCCTTCAATATGTAAAATCATGACATAATTAAAAACTGACAATAAAATAGTAATAAAAGTATGGGTTATTTTACACTTGCCGTCCAGAATTTCTGAGAACCGCTGCCCCTAGATCAAAACGATACGGTATTAATATTTTATGTTAAATTATGTTTTTTATTCTAATTTTCAGGACCTAAGCAATGGCCAGGGATGTGTCAGACTGGCACCAGACAGTCACCAATAGACCTTGATCCTCAAGTTGCCGTCCCAAGTCATTTCGAGCCGTTAGTTCTGCTCAATTACGACAAGGCAGCCGCCGGGAACATAACTAACAACGGTCACTCAGGTAAGTGTAAATGTGACATTCAGAGGACCGTGCATCGTGATATGTTCTGGGAACATACTAACAACGGTCACACAGGTAAGTGTAAACGTGACATTCAGGGCACCGTGCATCGTGATATATTCTGAGAACATACTAACAACGGTCACACAGGTAAGTGTAAACGTGACATTCAGGGGACCGTGCATCGTGATATGTTCTGGGAACATACTAACAACGGTCACACTGGTAAGTGTAAACGTGATATTCAGGGCACCGTGCATCGTGATATATTCTGAGAACATACTAACAACGGTCACACAGGTAAGTGTAAACGTGACATTCAGGGGACCGTGCATCGTGATATATTCTGAGAATATACTAACAACAGTCACACAGGTAAGTGTAAACGTAACATTCAAAGGACCGTGCATCGAAATATATTCTTATAATAAAAGCAACGGGATGCACTAATTTCTCAAATTTATTTTTGGAATAAAACTCTACATGTTTCGGGTAGTTTCTCTGTCCATCGTCAGGAGTTTTTCACGGTACACACAGCAATGGTATATGTCATACAGGTTATGCTGACTGCTTGCTAGCAAGCAGTCACCATAAATAAATTTGAGAAATTAATGCATCCCGTTGCTTTTATTATAAGAAAGTGTTTCGTAATATACGGAAAACAGTAAATCTCGCTTATGTGTCTTGGGCGATTGGCCACGTAAAATTCGGTTTCGAAGTACAATTAACGTTTCCTTAAATTAGCAGAGCACTGGCTTCACTGAGGCCGGCTCCGTCATCCGACGCGTGTCGTCTTCATAACGAATGACGCTCAGAATCTTGACCAGATGATGACGTACTGCGAGTCATCTGTGCTCCTGCCACTGTGGCACCTCCTCACTGAGGATAAATGGGTCTGACATGTAGATGTACGAAATATGATGCATGTACAAGAGGCCCTTATTTTCGGCTAGTGCATTCATCCGAATTCCTTCTATACATTTTTCGCATAACTCTAAGTATTATTAGCTGTCTTAATGTTAAGATTTTGGCATGCATTCAGGTGACGAGACACGAACTTTCACACTGCAAATTAACACCAACAAGGCAGAACAGAAGCTGATGTGTCCCATTCAATTTCACTTCCTTCTGGTCTTCATGGATCTTCCCTAATGACATCTTCTCAACAAAAATTGAAAAACACTGGCAATAGAGCATCTTGGTACAGACCATTCTGAACAGTAATATATCAGATAAATTGGACTTTATTCATAGTACTGAGTGCCTATTAGATAACAGGAGTAGTGCATAAAATGTTCTATAATAATCTTTGGTACAATGACTCATGGTGATTAAAAAAACCCCTAAAGATGATTCATCATTTGAATCAAAACATGTTCAGTGAATAATTTGTATAATAAATAAATCTTATATTGCATGGTGTTCTTAATTTCTGATATCAGACCAGTTCTTATCTACACATACTTTATAATAAGTTTAATTTAAATACACTTTAATTAGCTTAACTAGCCTCAGGATTGCACATAAAATGTATTCAGAATACTGTGCAAAACTTCCCATCTAACTGCATCATAAGCTGCCTTGAAGTTTATAAATGGCTAAGGATGGTACTGCCCCATTTCCTACCCCTTCCTTCACCGTAATCTAACAGATGGATAATGTCTGACCTATTATTTCAAAACCCACAGTAATGGATCACAATAATTTAAACTCTTGAACATGTGGAGTCACTTGCAAAATAATGATGCACACAATGTTGTGTACTTAGCTCTTAAGAGTAATTTTCCTTTATAATTGCTACAATCAGTTTTATCACCATTCTTATACACAAGCATAATAACAGACTCCTTCCCATGCTAAGACAACTCAACCCTACTCCAGAGTTTGTAAGTCTGTGGATCTCAAAAAATTTGTCACTGTCAACTTCGATCAATTCTGCCAAAATCTAAGACAGGAATTTATATGTTTTCAACTCCATACCACCATCTCAACCTCACAGACACCCAACTCAGGTATCAGTAGTTCCGCTGTATGCATTTCAGTCTGCCTGGTGTCATCAACCCCAAGCACATGCAAACAGCTGTAAAAACTGACTCTTCTGAATGTTCAAAATAGTGTGAAAACCTACTAGCACTGGTTAATTCTATAAGTCTAATTTCGTTATCATCAATCCACCTACTTGTTACAAGCCAAAATACCCATTCTTCACACTTCACAGTACCACAATACATGTGTACAGTGTACAGACCTTCAAAGCAGAAAAGGCAGTCAAATTATGGAATGAAAGACTACTCACATACAGGACTTAAGGGGTAAAGTAACTTGAAGTGAAAATTCGAACTGAATAAAGAATCTACCACAACACTTGCACACTGCTTTAACAACCATGGCTACCATATATCTTGTTGACAGTAAGGAATAAATTTAATCTATGTAATAGTACCTCTGGGCATTCTCTATTACATATACAGTAAGAAACAGGAAAGAGACAAAAAGATTATGTCCGCCTAAAGCATATTACATTACAGATATTGTTCTACTTATAGTAATGTTGAAGATGGAGCAACCCTGTGAAATACTTATGGCAGCTGGTGGTTTGCTTGCTGTCTACCGTCTGGAACAAATACATTTCCATTGGGGAGCCGAACACACTTTTGAAGGGAAAAGGTGAGTCACATGTTTCTTTCATATCATGTTGAATGATGAACACAGACAGTAACAGATGAAAGTTTGTTCATGTGACAATAAGTTTGTCTGCCGTTATTTCTTCCTGATTTTTCAAGCCTGGTCAATCCAGGCAATTAACCTCCCACAACTTCTAGACACAACAGAAACTCCAAAGTCAATGATTATAGTAGCAATGAAAAGTGCATCCACCCAGTGGATGGAATAAACCCAGAATTTTCTTGGCCTGCAGTTGTCCACATCTTGAAACGTGCAGCCACTAGGATTGACTGCGGTGAATTCCATGAGTAACCAAATTACTTTAATTCTGAGTGTTTGGACAATACATCTCTGATCCCCAATTAGAAATGTGCAATATGTGAAAGCTTCCAAAAAGATAACATTTGAAAAGTCACTATCAAATTTAATTTAGGATGGCACTTAGAGGTCAAAGCACTACAACACTGTTAATGATTGGTGTGCTGAACACTGACACCAGGACCCCAAGCACACAAGCAGGGAATCCATAATTCTGATAAACAATTTGGAGTAGATTACAATGATGGTAACGTTAGGATATGAGACCCTAAGTGATGATTTTTTAAGTGAATTTAACAAGGACATGATGGAGATGATGAAGGTGACCTCAGTACAAAATGAGATCAGATGAAGGAGGCAGTAAGAAATGTGGCAGGTAATAAAACAGATTAAACTGAATATGGACAATTGGTCCTACAGAAATAAAGGTTGGAAAGCAGGGTGAATATACCAGACATTATTGGAATAAACAATAATATAATATTGTGTTTAGTGAGAAAGAGAAATGCTTGATATTTTGACAACTTGAATATGATACTTCAAAGACAGTAAAGACATGTAAAAGAGAGAATATGAAGATTGAGTAGGTGGAAGGGCAGACAGACTATGTGGCAAGACTAGGAAGATGTATGGGAATGGTGTGGTACCAGTCTGCCTTCCATCCTTTTGTTGAAGGAACATTAAGTTCTGCAAAATAAAAATAACTGGTTGATTCCAGTCTGAGAAATGATCAAGGTTATTAGCTTGAAACATTGGAAGTGACAAAGCAATTAATTCCTTACCTAATGACACAAAGGAGACAGGCCAGAAGTCGCTGAAGGAATTACAGCTTGAGTAGAAGACAGTTAAATGGGGCACCCATAGGAGATAGCAGCGACATGAGGTTTGACCAAAACCATAAGCAGTACGAAGGCAGGGCTGTAGATAAATCAGAGACGTCCATCTGGTGATGCTGGAAACAGGAGAAATGCTTAGATGTACCAACTGGAGAACAGGTAACTGGAAATCTAGAGGATGTAATGTATCTCAGTATAGCATACAAGGTATTGGGGAGGATGGATGCAACATAGGAACTTGAAGTGTGAAAACTGACAGATAAAGATGGAAAGGACAGACAAACAAGAAACCAAAAGAGAGGGCAAAAGTTTACCATTTTTGTGTTACTAGAGGATACAAATACTGTGATACCCGCTGAAGGGAGTCTTGTGTGAGTTGGGAGCAACGAATAGAATTTAAGGACCTGGATGGTAATGGGAAATAATTGGGGGACATACTAATTCAAAAGAGGGGGATGGAGTGTGGGCAGTGAGGGCTCACTGCATGTTGAATAGTGGAACACTGACAGGACTGAAGGTAGAGTGACAAGCAAGTGACTTAAATTGTGAATAATGGCATTACTGTGAGAGCAGACAGATGGGAAAGGAAACATCAGAAGGGCACAAACATGGGAGGAAATATAATTTATGTAACAAGTAAATGATATAGATCTGAACCAAATAATATGGGTGGGAGTAACAAGTATAAACAACACATTATATCACACGTATTCTTGGCTATTGGTGTATACACAATCAGAATAGTTTAGCCATAATATTTTGAAGAAAAGGTATAGATTATGAACCTAAAAGATATGAATCTGAAGGCTGTGTAGGTGGTTTAGGGAGAAGTTAATGGCAGAACTACTGACAGGGCAGTGAGGCATGTACACACCTCCAAATGCATTTACAGCACTGAATAATTTTCATAAGGAGGGCAGGTACAGTACATGCAACAATGCACATACTGTATACTATAATGCAGGACATGACAGAGAAAAAATGTCTAAGGAAAGGGGTACAGAACAAAGACTGATCAGCATGAGAAAAAATGTTTGCAAATATAAAACCTGTTAAAGCAGCACTATTGGACGTTAGAAATGATACTATATCAAAAGTAACCTTTAAAGTTGTAACAAAACATACCAAGGACCTGGCTGAATCCAACAAAAATAAGTGGTGAGACAAGGAACCAGCTCAAAAATAAATTTGTTACACAGAATTTCTTTTGGAGCTATAGTGATGTGGCTTCAGTGCACAAGGTACTATCAAGATGTCAAACTGTATTTCAGAAAAGTAGGATGATGGGAATTGTCTTTGTAATCAAAATGACAGTGGATAATAATACAAGGGATTCAAGAAAGGGCAAATACACTGCCGTTTTAAGTTGTAATTTGTTGTGTCCTGCACGGACCCACTGGGGAACGTATCATGGATGTTGTTCCAGGAGGGACTGAGCTCGAACCTCAGGTTAAAATGGGGAGTTCAGCAGGCTGCACACACTCGCAATAATCCCCACATCAAGTGTACTGCAGTTTATTGTGCATAAACAGTGAATAATGCTGTTACAAAAGAATTGTATTGAGTTCAATTCTCAGGATCTTAGATCGCTGCATTAACATTAACACTGATCGTCCAGCTTCATTCAAAGCTGCTGGTCACCATTCGAGATACTTCTGCATACTGCGACTGGCTCACAAGGCAGCTACTGTTACATACGTCAACCCACACATTGCTCCCACAATAAATATTTAGCGTGACTACTTATAAACAAAAAGAAACAGAAGAAAACTATATTCCTCCCATGCCTGGCCTGCTTACTAAGAAATAAAAGTGTGAACAAATAGTATAAGTTACAGAAAGGTGAGGACTCTGCATGATGAAATAAGCTTATGACTTACATGCAGTACATACCACAATCCTGCAGAAAGAAAAAAAACAGTGTCTATCAACCACACAGCAATATTATCCATCAACTATACAACACCAACTGCATTACAAGTATGGGTTAAGTGACTAATTTAATGAACTAAATAAGTGAGAAAGATATATGGGTTTCGTATTTAATGTATTTATTGTTGTTAAAACTGAAAAGTATTGTACACATACTAACAATTGCTTTAAAAACAGGTACTGCAGTGACAGGACTTTCATGTGTGAATTCTTCAGAACAAAGAGATTATAAAAAGTAACAAAATTGAAAGTGGAAAGATACCATGATAAACAGGAAGTTAAGGCTACATAAGATAGATTAGTTGTGTGTTGTCTGAAAAAAAAGGAGAGAGAGACTGAAGAATTACAAAAAGTGGATTATTAGGGGGAAATGAAAAGCAATAAAAGGGTAGCTAGGTCAGTTGAGAAAACATGGCTAAGATTGCAATAGACAGATTTCTTAGCCTAGGTAATTTAACCATACTCCAGTGTAAGAAAACTATAAAAAATTGATGGAATTTTGGTGGAGTGGAGGTATGGGAGATGTGTGAGCAGTGGAAGAAAATTAACTCAAGACTAAATTACATAAGACGGTGTCAGGGGTTTGTAGACACACAACCAATGGCTCAACACATTTCATACAGGAAGTGATGGCAACCCAGGTGTACCAAAAATAAATAGCCCATTAATACTACAAAAACATAGTGCTCTTAGATGTAAGAGGTACAATAAATAAATGTTTGCAATTGTTACTAGAGGACTGAAAGCAAATAGCTGGATACACAGAACTAAAGCATAAGTAGGAAAGATAGGTTTACCACATACATTATTTGAGCGGAACAAGAGAATTTTGGGAGTAAGGTATATGTGTACAGCAATATTAAAATGAGGTGCAATTATACTGAAAGACAGATCATGGATGCAATGATTGCTATTAATGTACATGCTAATATAAAGAAAATGTGGGGGACAGAATACATAAGTTAAAAGGAATATCTGCAAAGGAAAAAAATCCCATGTCTAAGAAGGGGAAAGGTAAAAAGCTGGGGTAAAAGCAAGAACTGAAGAAAAAAATTTGAAATAAAAAAAAAAGGTCACAATTTCATGTAGAAATTGCTTACAAAGAGACGGTTCATTGTAATAACAGCTTTTTGCTTAGGGATATTTTGGAATGCTTGTTTAAAATAAACAGCAAATAGGAGAGACATGTTAAATGTAATGTTACATAGCTAAAAAGAAAAAGGATAAACTATCACAGCAAAACAGCACATATTGTTTCAGCTAACAATATTGTAATCAATGAGTTCCTACCCTCAAAACAAGCAGGTGTTAGTAGGATTAAGCAATTTAAAAAATTCAATAAACTGCTTACTCATTTGGACATGAATTAATGTTTCATGTATGGACAGTCATTCTGGTCTATGTGTGTTCTAGATGGCCTCTAGAAATGCACTTGGTACACTATGATCGACAGTTCAAATTCAGTGAAGCAGCAAAACGTAAAAGGGGTCTGGCCGTGCTTGCTGTTTTTTTCCATGTGAGTATAGAATGTAATGTTTACAGTCGAATGCATCTCAAAGACAATCTCATACTTGAATACACATGTCACCTACATACAAACATCACCTACATACACACATCACCTACATACACACATCACCTACATACAAACATCACCTACATACACACATCACCTACATACTCATATCACCTACATACACATGATTTCAGGATTCCACCACAAAGTAGATGAGAACTTTGCTCTTCTGGGATATTATGCAACCAGTGGTGGTACTTAAATAAATTACCAACACTTACTGTGTACAACCAGAAGGGCACAGTTCTCATCACCTACACATCTTACAGGTGAGTCTCTGCTACACCAAATATGCTAAGCCACTTCCCGTGCAACTACAGAAGTCCAATAAATTCTTGCAGAACACAGTCTGAATTACATTAATTTTCTTCCACTGCTTACACATCCCCCATACTTCCACTCCATATGGAACTCTAGCTGAAACTAACATTTTATCATGCTGATATCACTTAAATCTGGAAGAAAGTAAACTGCATCTACTTTTTTCATTTGTGGGTTATTAAAAAAGGTTATTAACAGCTCGCAATATACAGCATTCCAACTTAGGATGATATGTGACTAACAGGATAGAGAAGAAGGAAATCAGGGCCTTATCTCAGAAATTAGGCTTGTAGTTGTCTAAGGCACTAAGCAGAAGCATAAACTGTCAGGATAGCCACCCTCTAGGTGGAGATTTGAAGCCAGTGCCTCCCATATACGAAGCAGGAGTGCCACCCACTCAACTTAAATGCTTAGTCAGCAAACTATAGAAATTTAAGTGAGAACAGTTTCAATTTCAGAAGTTTAGCTTTGCTTATCACCGTTTCAGGCACATTAGCATCCCTGCTGAGTGCCCAACAAAATCTGTTTGTTTACCTGCCTATATACACAAACTGAGAACCACACAACAGATTTTCACCATATTTGATATTTAAATAATTTTATTAAAAATTATCGAGCAATCTGAACTTTCATCAAGACCAGCTAATTTCAATGACTACTTTAGATGAAGAACTACAAGAATTTCTTGGCTGAAGTGTTTGCATCCCCACCATACACATGGACATATAAGACAAAATTATACTTCATATATTTGAAATCCCCTGTGCCTACAATGAAAATGTGTTGCTTCAATTAGTTGGTTTTCCTTTTGTTTTAGCAACAGTGTTACAATCCTGAGTGAGAGGAAATCATAACCGATTGTAATACTGTTTCTGGGCAACAGAAAAACCATAAACTATCTGCAGCACTGTATAAATAAAGGAGTGAGCATGCCATAATAGTAATGTGTACATTTCCTAACTGGTATAATGTGCTGATAGTTGTGAAAACAACTGGGAAGTTCTACCTACTGTTATCATATTACCTCAAGTCAATGTATGACTATATTTTAATATTACAATGCTGAATTGCTAGATAGGTATATATTTGACACTCAGGTGACCATGCAACATGATAAATTCCTATAATAAAACCAACCAGATGCACTAATTTCTCAAATTTATTTTTGCAATAAAACTCTACATGTTTCAGACAGTTCCTCTGTCCATCATCAGGAGTTTTGTGAGCAAACCTGTATGACATATACCATTGCTGTGTGTACAGTGAAAAACTCCTGATGATGGACAGAGGAACTGTCTGAAACATGTGTGTACAGTGAAAAACTCCTGATGATGGACAGAGGAACTGTCCGAAACATGTAGAGTTTTCTTCCTAAAATGTATTTGAGAAATTAGTGCATCTGGTCCTCCTTGAGGTATCTCCACCTTGACGAAGACATTATTGCCGGGGAAGGAGGCTTGCATGGTGCAATGACCCGGAGAGCTATGCCGGCAGTAGCATAGCTACCGGTAGGGCCATCCATGCCGAACAGGTCAAAGGAGAGCACCCAGACAAAGAGAGATACCCTGGCCCTCCAGGTTGGGGTTGGGCGTGCTGCTAGAGACTGCACCCCATAAAAAATCTATTGCTGCGAAGGTTCAACGAGGAAATTTCGGACAGATGCAAGGAAGATAAAACAGGCTATTTGAAATGGACAATGAGAAAAAGATTAATTTAGCAACCTGGAACATAAGGACGATGTTA
>Ga0136643_10013839_pt1 | contig 12092 bp, 6 predicted proteins | sample TergutLab28metaG_FD_96883 | JGI IMG/M metagenome (GOLD analysis project Ga0136643, IMG submission 96883) | Labiotermes labralis P1 segment gut microbial communities from Petit-Saut dam, French Guiana - Lab288 P1 (version 3) (version 3) | ecosystem: Host-associated > Arthropoda: Insects >...
GATCAGTTGAGCTGAGCCAAGTTCAGCTAGGGCTTCTTTTAGTTGGCCTTCATAAACACTACATTTATTACATATATATTCGTTTATAATACCACTGTTTTCCGGCGATATGTGAGAGAAGACACATCTCTGAACAACACTGTCCACCATCTCGCTTGCTTGCTATGCATGCTATGCAATTAGCTATGTCAAACATTTTATGTCCCAAGATACAATTAGGATAATTTACGTTTCATATTTTCATTCCATCCTATCGTATGGCATAATTTTCTGGGGTAAATCTGCATAGAGCTCTAATATTTTTAAAATTAAAAAAACGATAATTATAATAATTATGAATACCAGAAACAGAGATTCTTGTCGTCAGTTATTCAAGAATCTAAAAATTCTACCATTAAAATAACAATATATTTTTTCCCTTTTATTATTTGTTGCAAAAAATAGAGATTTATATGAATCAAATTCAGAAATTCATATTAACACTAGATTTAGTTCTGACTTACAAGCTCCAAATGCAAAACTTACCAACTTTCCAAAAAGGTCCCTTTTATTTTGGAATCAAAGTTTTTAATCACCTTCCTACTAGCATCAAAAATACATCTCATGTCATAAACCAATTCAGATCTGTTTTAAAAAGTTTCCTTCTTACAAATTCATTTTACCTGTTGGAGGAATATTTTGTTTGGAATTCCAATAGAGATGTTGGCTCAGTGTAATCACTTTAAAAGTAAACATCTAAATATTTTTACATGTAACATAACTCAATATCATTCTATATTATTACTTTTAATTTGAATTCTTAACTTTTAGATATATTTATATAAATACACATATATCTAGATGTACTGACAAATTCAACTTCCAATTGGAATTTAAATTTTGTATTATTATTTATTATATTGTATTATGTGGTTGTCCATATGTTGTAAGTTGTGTTGTAAATTATAATCTGTAACTGACCTGTCCAATGTTACATATGTGACTGAATGGATGTACAAATAAACCAAACCAAACCAAGGCAGTTCCAACGCTATATGTGACCATTGCTGTTAGCCTTCCTTCGTTTTCTTGCATGTAGGATATTGCTTTCCACCTTTACCGTACGTAATACTCTTTTTTTTCACACGACCGGTCTAACTGATCTTCTTCATCCTTTTCCAGCACCACATATCAAGACTTTTCAGGTATTTCTGATCTACTTTACATAGTGTCAAAGTTTGAACAATATAACAAACTATGCTCCAAATGTAGCACTTTACTAGTTTCTTCAGTATATTTAAATCCAGTTTGCTCATGAAAAGGCTTTTCTTTTTGCTAAAGACTGTTTTTGTTATGAAAATCCTGTATTTAATTTTACGTGTACATCTTGCATCATTTATTGTCATGCTACCCAAACAGCTGAAATATTCCGCATTATCCGATTCTTTGATCGGGGGATGGTTTCCTTGAGATTATCATTACCTTAGACTCTTTCACGTTCTTGTACACTTTCTAGCATATTTCAGTTGTAAATTGTTTATCAAACACGCTCTGTAGTACCGTTTCTTCCTTAGCCAGTGGTAAAAGTTCATCTCACACTGCGATTTACTTGTTCACCTCTTTTGAAGCCCCCAAACCTTTGAAAAGCTTCCTTGGCAAGGTACTCGCTCTATAAGTTGAAAAGAATTTGTGACAAACAGCATCCTTGTCTAACTCTTCTTCTAATCTTCACATTTCGTGTCTCCCGTTGATCTGTTCGAACTTAACCACGCTGATCCAGGTACAGTTTGCTGATCAATCTTCTTTCGCGTCAGTCGGTAGCAGTTTTCGTTAGGATCTGCCTTAATTTGGTCCTTCTACATGGTCAAATACCTTCTACATGGTCAAATACCTTCTAACACTATATGATCCAAACAAACAATTTTTAATCTAATCTGTGTATGTCCAAAGTGACCTCTTAGCTACCGGTAGAAGAAGCTGGACGAGGAAAAGTGAAGTTTAATGCGGTGAAGTGAAGAGCAGGAGTGTCCTAAGTTCGTTCTGAGATCATTCTTAGCATCCCAGTCACTTTCCTAATTCCTTTTCCTCTTCTAAATCCATACTGATCTTCTCAAAGCGCGTCTTCAATTTTCTTTCCGTCCCTTCTTCTAAGTATCCTCGCTACTATCTTTGCTGCTTATGCGATGAGGCTGATTGTGCAATGGTCGCAGTATTTTGTAGCTACTGGCTTGTTCTCTGTGACAATAATTGTTACTTCAAAGAAAGTCTTGGTCCACTCTCCAGTTTCAATTCAATTCAATTCAATTTTTTTATTTCACGAGCAGAGAAAATTACAAAAGTGTGCTGCGTAATGTACAATAAAAGGATTAAGACAAGTGCCAGTACGTATTTTTGCCTTCCTAGTCGGGTCCTTCATTTATTTCCTACTGGATGCACAACACGTTTCTATGATTTTTTTAAGTTTGCACCGGCCGGGAAAAATTTACGTACAGTCGAAAGTCGGGGAGTTACTGTATTACTTCTTGGTTTTGTCTGTATTTCTTTTCAATGCGTTCCTCAATTTTCCGCAGTTGTTCCTTCTTTCTTCTTTCTAACATTCTTCCACTTCCTTTGTTTGTCTATTTTGTTTGTCACTTCCTGTGTAATCCACGACTTACTGCACTCCTCTCGACTTTCCCAACCAAATATTTCACAGTATCTGAAACAAATTTCTTCGTATTGTTCCACTGTACTTACAAATTCATACAGTCACAGTCGATTGTACTGAGTCCTTATATTCCTCATACCATACATACCATTATAATACTACCCACATGCAGTTAATACACCATTAATCTCACGGCGAAATTTGTTTATCTCTCCAACACCATCCAGTAAGAGTTTTTGTATACACGTAAACACACTTTTAAATGAGACTTGGATTGTGTTTGTTTTAGAACTTTAAAGTGTGGTGAACCAGATAAAACGTAAAACTGTATATAATTATATATTAGGGATTAAAACATTACTGTGGCATTTCTGAGGTACAGCAATATTATTTTGTTCAAATTGTAAGCATGACAACACAGCAGAAATGTCACGTTGTGATTAGTTTCGCAGGGTTTGATCTCGTTCATCTACCTGTGTTATCTAACTGTTCTCAGGCCAGTTTTCCCCGGGGACGCATTAAGTTTCCAATTTCCAAGAGGTGGCGAAGTGAGATGTGAATATATTGGCATTTCTTATATAGTTAAGCGAATGTTATCGGTCTCAGTATATTGCTTCCTTTTTTATTTCTTGAAGAACACAAACTCACATTAGGAGTGTTAGAACATGTTTGTCCAAAGTTTTTTTTTTTTTCCAATTTATTTACAACCGCCCAACATTCGGTTTATTGCAGTCGTTCAGATGTCCCTCCTGTTCTTTTAAATAGTAAATTCTTGGCGCGGTGATGGAGGAAAAGTGTTCGGTCACGGAGGAAAATGCTGATGTGGGTTGCACCTTACAGTCACGTTAATGTACAGTACAAACAGACAGAGTTGTTTCTTACTAACACCACAGAAAATGTTATCTCTCCACAAAGGAGCTTTGTGCTTCCTGCTTAGTGTACCTTCAAGTTATATTTCTTACCGTAATTGAAATTGAGGTTTTCATGGAGAGTTCTCAAAATGAAAAATATTTGACGAGGGAGGGAGTTTAAAAATTTCTCGAAGGAACATTACGCCAACATTTTGAATGTATTTTTATCTGAAATGCCCAAAATATCCTCCAAAAACGACATTTACTATACATGAAATATTTTACATTTTTAGTGGATCTCTGCTTCTGATTTTAGGCTGCCTAAAATTGAAACCGAAATAATTATCATAAACACAGGCAGAACAGACTTGGCTTGAAGCTTAAAATGATCTGACCACAGAGTGCATACCGTCACAAGAGCTTCCCCGAGACATATGGGAGCCGCGGGCAAGCTAATAATTTGGCACCCTTTTAAAAACGACATTCTTTACACTTCTACGGCCCAAGACAGGTTTGACGAAGCGTTATGAGGGCCCACGCCTAAAATGGCCGATAATTTTCGGAATAAATCTTTAGCATGTGCAAACCTGAGTTTACTAGCAACACACTTCTTCCTGCTCTTTCAGTAATGCCTCAGCACCCCTTAGATGTTGAGGGAAACTGTCCGGCTGACTAGCCCCTCAGTCCGGCTTTGACCGTCAGGGCATTATTATTATTATTATTATTATTATTATTATTATTATTATTCTCGTATAACTCGTGTTTTTTGTTTTATGTTTTTTCTGTTTATTGAGTTTTCATTTTGTCTGTATATTGTCCTTTTTTATCTGTTGGTCTCTTGGCTCTTGAATCTGCAAGTTAGTAAATTATTATTATTATTACTATTATTATTATTATTATAAAATGAAAGTTTCTGGACAGGAAGGCACGTTCAGAACAAAAATTTAATATCTTCAACTTATCTAAAGTAAATATAAGAGTCCGTTCCTTTTCAACCATCCAAGAACATGTCTAATAGTTTAACGGATACGCTCCTGATTTATATCACAGAAGTACCCCTCTGAATTCCGGCTAGAGCAGCCTCTTGGTTGAGGTGTTTATAGTTGATGCCGGTGGCTAAAATCAGCATAATATGCCTACAGCAAATAGAGGACAACAAACGATTTCTGCCACGTTCCATCAGACTCATCATTTAACATTTTACATTCATTTCGCCATCATTTTTACGCCATATGAACTTGGTAGGTGGCAGTCGGAAAATAATCCTAGAAGTAAATACAGACTATCCGACAATTTTAATTCTTATACCTATCCATTACATAACAATAAATTTGCAGTCTTCTTCTTTATCATTTAATTTTGAACCAAATTTCTGTGATCTGTAAACGGCTTGTGTTGAACAGAACATGTGCAGTACAGTCTGATCACCCCTCTATTTCCTCAATTCACAACACCCAGCCAATAAATCACGGAAGGACGCAATTCCTTCTGTTTATAGTGTCATCTAATGCGCAATAAAATCACAGTGTTTCGTGTGTGGGTATTGACGTTTTCAATTCTCTTACGGTGCGCTTGAAATCTAAGAGACACACTAGATAAAGTGCTGTTTCTTTGCTCTGAGTAACAGCCACAAAGCTGTTTGGTTGTAGGTGGCGCAGGTTATAAAACCTTTTACACGGACGGTCGACTTCCAGTTGTTACCAGACGAAGAAGATATTTACCACTACTGAAGTTGGTGTTTCAAGGAGGTTGTTCGATTTTGTGATAGTCCAAGCGGCAAAGTATTCGGTAAGCAGTAGAAGAAGAGGAAGAAGAGGAAGAAGAAGAAGAAGAAGAAGAGCAGTGTTTTTAGATCGATATATATATAAAGACAATATTTTTAACATTATTGAGAAAAAGGTAATTTTCATTATTGCATGTGAGGTAGGTCATCTTACGAAACGCGCAAGGCTTTGAATTGTAAGCGCTAAACACAAGGGACTGCGTCAGAAGCCTAGGCTTGGACGGAAAATATTTCACACTTTTTCGTCAAGACAAGTCTGCCATTCCTTAATCGTTCTTTTGTGGTGTTAGCTGTGCGGTCCCTTTGTATTTAAATAAAAACATTTCAAGCAGTTACTAAAGAGAAGCGGCTCTTTTTGTGACCGACATTTTGGAATAAAATAATAGCTCCTGCAGAAAAATCTGCATCAGTAGTTGGATTCGTACCCCATGATAGCGACGACGCTGCCATCTCGTATTGTTACAAGTATACTTGGTCATTGTGATTTATGTAAGGTTACAGACACGACTAATCTAATACCATTAATTTCACCTATTGAGTTAATATTTTCAAGTCTCGATAATGTAAAATATGAAAATATACATAACGCCTTCTTTAATTTCTTTTTGTTTACATCTTCACAGAGACGAACAGAAACGAAATTGGTTCAGATCGCAATAACCTCCATAACTTCCGAATGTTAGTCAACTGTTAAGGAGTGCAACTAAATACACTTAGAGTAGTTTTTAGGCGCGTTCGCAATTTTGCGAAAAGCGACTTTTATCTTCGTCATTTCTGTCCGTCCGTCCGTCCGCATAGAACAACCCCATTTCCAGTGGATGAATTTTTGTGAAAATTGGTATTGACTATTTTTAAAAAATCTGTCGAGAAAATTCAAATTTCATTAAAATCTGACAAGAAAAACGGGCAATTTACATGAAGACCAGCAAACATTTTCATTATATCTTGCTCAGTTCTTCTTAGAATGAGAAATATTTCAGGCAAAAGGTGTAGAGAAAATCAAAACACACATTTTTTATTCAATAACTTTTTTCGAAAATCATGCCATTTATGAGATAATGTAAACAAAATATTGTAGAGCCTGACACGCCACATATGGCCATAAGACGCACGCGCTTTACATGCTGGATACCAACGGCTACAAACACACGCTCATAATATGTAATACTCTTTTTATTTTCCTCTGCAAAAATGGTTGTATGAACGCGCCTCGATATTACGTTACACGAACATAGGCTGTCTTGTTTCCCAGTATCGTTGTATATTATATATATATATATATATATATAATTATAAGTTCCTACATGTTTCGGCCCTACGTGGACCATCATCAGGGAGAAACATAGGTACACGTGACGCACATGCCACTTACGTATGTCTTCATTAAATGCAGCTCTTGCATTTATAATATATTTTAATTTCATATATTTAACAATATGCCCAAGCTGCATTTTATGAGAATACATGCCTCTGTTCTATATATGTTTCTCCCTGATGATGGTCCATATAGGGCCGAAACATGTAGGAGATTATAGTAATATATATATATAAGCTATTAGTAGTTTGTTTAAAATATCGTTTTATATATATATATATATATATATATGTGTGTGTGTGTGTGTGTGTGTGTGTATATATAACGATATTGTAAACAAACTATTATTAGCTTACATAGTGGGAATTTTTAATAATTTTTGTCAGATGTTTCAGCTAGATTGCTGACGAACTCTATGGGAAATAAATAAAGGCAAACGGAAGGATATAAGTAAATCAACTTACAACTCACCCAGCTATTCAATCGGTCGGCATGTCTTTCTCTCAGGGAATCTAAGTGTTCTAAGTGGTGGAACAGTAATATTATTAACAACTTGTCACTATTAATATTATTTATATTATTTCCCGGTGTTAAAATATATAGATCTGTTTAATGTATGGATGCGCCCTTGAAAACAATGTATTCACTGCTAACTTTGGTACTCTTACACAACTTGTCACTTCCAGGGTATAAACCAGAATCCTCTTTCGTTAGGTTTTTTCAAAACTCGTAAGCTTCCAGTTCATTCCCTCTTAAATTTTCTTACTATACACGATTGGCCAAATATTAAATTTCGCTCTTCCCTAATAAGTCCAAAAGTCAGAATTTTGAATACGTTAACACCATTGCCTTTTATTTATGTAACACTGTTCCTTTGTTGTCGCCCGTGTGAACTCCTTCACGCGTCTTACTGATTTCTTTCGTGCCCAAGCGTGCCTAACATTGTAAACCTTCCCAGCAAGATTTAAGATGTCCCAAAAGCTGTCAATGTTTACAAGGTCAGTTTTTTCACACCTTCCCTAATCCATCAATTTTGACACTGACAAACATCGAAATTGTTAGCTCACTACACCAGCCATAAAACTCTCTGTCCCTGTAAGCTGCAATACTGACTCTCTACAATTTCTACTCAATCATAAACTAAACCAACAATTTAAACAATTCTGACCTATCTACCAATGTACAATTTTGACTCTTAATAAAGGACTTACTACCTACATCGGTTATAAACTTATACAAATTAGTGTTATGTCTTTACAACAAATTGTTTTAATGCAATATTAAATACAGAACTTTTCCCTTCCATATCACGACCACTTTACTTAACATATTTTTACTCGCTTCACAGTTTTCCAAGTAACTTCCCCACCAGAAGTATGTATGGGTCTCTTATTTTACAAATCAAGCTTACTTTTCCTACACATCTGAAAATTCTTGACTCAAAGACCCCAACAAATCCAGGAGAAGATAAAAAAAAGTGTGGTGTGATTTCTTCTGTCCAAGACAGTTCTAACTTACTGCAATTTCCTTAGATTTTTTCCCCCAAGCATTTGCAATTTTTTGAAATCAAGTAATTAAGCCAACAAACGCAGGCGTATAAAACATGTTTTATCACACATTATTAATAACCAATATGTGTGTGGATAGCTTTAGCGATCATCATAAAGGTAGATTTACAGGAGTACTAAGAATAAAATGTGGGTCGGGTAGCTCAGTCGGTATAGCGACTGAGCTACGGGCTGGAGGTCTGGGATCGAATCCCAGTGGGGACGAGATTTTCCGCCCTCCAGACCGGCCCTGGGGCCCACCCAGCCTCCTATAAAATGGGTACCGGGTCTTTCCCGGGGGTAAAGTGCGGCCAGGTTGTGCTGCTGACCACTCACCCCCTTCTAATGCTGCTGTCATGGAAGAGTAGAGCTACACCTCTACCCACCCTCTGGGCCACACCGGCCCTGTAACGGGAACCCATTACCTTTTTTACTAAAAATAAAATATACTGCCAAATTATAAAACTGGAACCACTCAAAGTTGTAATGAATGTCTCAGATTCGCGACATGATCACACATTTTAACTTATGTACTGTTAAAATCACATTAAATTTCGTTGTTAAAACAATAAAAACTGGGTGTGTTGTTGTATGTGATTAAAGTACAACCTGTGTACCCGGTAGAGGTGTATATCACAAGAGAGATCGTTTGAGACTTGGTTCTTTTACGTAAGTCTTAATATTACTTTAATACTCCGATATGGAACATATTCCATATTTATGTTGTTTTTGTTTGCAGGGTAAAAATAGTGTACCTAACACAATCACGAAATAGAAAATCTGTAATTATTTAACGTGTTTTTAGTAGTAGATTAAGCCCTGAGGTGTCTTGCACTCAATACTCACGTATTTCATTCGCAGGAGCACACGGTTTAAGACCAAAATGTTACTTCCTGTGACCACTCTGACAGCCCTTTGCGTGCTCTTCGATTTTTCAAAATCCACCAACATGGAGAAGGAGTTAGAAGACACGTTTAAAGCAAGGTAATTAGCAACTATGAAAGATCGATTTTATTAGAATTGTAGCTGCACCACAAATCATGCTGCGTCCTTACTGCGAGGTCCATTTGTGATATAGCGCGCATTAAAACACACGATCATTTTGTTTGGAATTTGTTATCGGGATTCGGTTTTTCGTGTGATCACTTGATACTGTGTCTTATTTATAAACTTTCAGGAAAATAAATTTCTCGGATGTTTCATTCAGAGCTTTGGAAAAATCAGAGTTTTTTTTGAAAACGTAGTCACTATTAATGAGACTTGGGCCTTCCATAAAAACAAAGAAACGAAGGACAGACTAGAGTTTAAGGGCCAAACCCACTACAGGGAATAACACTTGCTTCTCAGCCTCTCTGTATCACAGAGTAATTCATTAGCTTATTCTTTATCCGTTGCTACAAAACAGTCAACAGAAATCCTGCTATCACGTTTTGTAAAGGTGAAATTACTCCATTCGTCCAAAGAAACCTCTTATTTGCAAATTATTATGACATAATTCGCGTAATCCATCTTCCGACTTCTTAGATATCCGTTGATTTCTAGCACTAGGGATTGGATTAAAATAGGTAAAGTCAGGTCTAAGCATCGCTGTTTCGTCTTCGTTAGATAGAATACCTTGAAGAAGAAAAGTTACGGAACTCTGTTTTATGGAAATAAGTACACACGGCAAGATTAACCATTTATAAAATTTATTAATTTTAAATCTATTTACATTTAATTTGTGCTGAAAAATTTAATGCTATTGCAATTCAGAGATTAACACATGTACGAGAAAAGTCCGGCAGCTATCCACTCAATCATCTTCGTCGGTAAGATGTAGAGTTTATTATTTTTAATATTTTTGTTAGGTGACTGCCGATTTAATTGTGCGGCAAACCGGAATATCATAGATATGGCATTTTGGTGTTGCTTTTACATGTCGAAACTGTGCTTATTACAGGCGTGCACCAGTGTATTGTCTACGAAAGTTTCCCATATACGAGTGTTAGGAGCGAATTAATTTCGCATAATCATCTCTAAGGGGGCACCGCGGTGGCGCGGTGGCTAAGGTGCTGTGCTACAAATCGGAAGGTCGCTGGTTCGATCCCAGTTGGTGTCATCGTAATCTTTCATTGACATAAACTCCTTCCGATCGCACTATGGCCCTGGGGCCTACTCAGCCTCTAACAGAAATGAGCAGCAGGAGCATTTTCTGGGGGTAAAGGCGGCCGGTGCGTAAGGCTGACAAACTTATCACCATCCTGTTCCGTTGTCATGAAATCTGGGAACCTTAACTTCCTGGAACCCTCTGGGCCACTCCAGGCCTGTAACGGGACTGATTCACCTTTACCTTTCATTTGTATTTAACAAAGAAAAATTTATTATTTCAGTAAGGAGCTTGGTGTATTAATACTTACGGATCAGTTGTACAGGAATGTGTGGAGCGTTCTCCACGCATTCCTGTACAACTGATCCGAAAGTCCAGTGACAACCTGAAGATGGCCCACATATAGGGCCGAAACATGTCGTTGTTATAATCCTACTGTAATACTAGAGGCAAATTTAGTTGTGTTCGACTGTAAGTATTAATAGACCAAGCTCCTTACTGTTGTACAAACACAACGGGGATGACGCACATCGGAATTATTGTTTTACTTTTGTTTAGCCAGACATAAGCTTCTTATAAGTAAATATCCACATTACATCGACTAATTTTATATCCTGTGGTATTTTTTGTAACATTATCGGAATTTGTGGAAAGCAGGCAAATGAATAAATCAATAATTGAAATATCTGTATCAACCGTATAGAACCACGATGAGCAAAATCCGGCCCTTCTACCTGTTAATGCGGCCCACAAATTTCGCAAACACGAAACAACAACACTGGCAATGTACGTATGAACGTAACATTGAGAGACGTTCTCTTAACTATCATTGCCGTGGAAAGACAATAAGTGTCACATATTCTGAGTGTATGTCTGAAGCCTTAGGTATCCCGCATGCGCCGTATTATATTGTCATCGCTGGCCTGTCCCGCTCTACCATATTTTTTTGCACATTATCTCATAAACGACATGAATTTCGGAAAGACGTTCTTGAACATAAAATGTGTGTTTTGATTCCCTCTACAACTTATGCCTGAAACAACTCTCATTCTAGGAAGAACTGAGCGAAGGATGGTTACAAGCGTACAGAGGCCTTGATTTATCGTACTGTTTGTTCTTGTCAGATTATAATGAAAATTGGATTCTCTCGAAAGGTTTTAGAAAAATTCTCATATATCAAATTTCGTGAAAATCCGTCCAGTGGGAGCCGAATTTTTCCACGTGGACGGACGGACGGACAGACAGGTATGACGAAGTTAATATTCGCTCTGCGAAACTTTGCGAACGCGCCTAAAGAGGCACGAAGTTTCGACGAATGATAATTTCTATCTGCAAAAAATACAGAAACATAAAAAGTAAATCTCATGACGCTACGCTTGATGACTTCGATAAACTGTGTTTAATTAGTGACTAATAATCAGTGTAAATTTTCTCGTCGAATGTTTTTTTTCTCTCTTTTTACGGCAGTTAGCTGTGAACAAACACCTGCAAGAGAAAGCACAAGTGGAAAGCAGGTTCAGTAATCTATATACGCTCAGTTCATTGTGCTCAGAAGTTATTACAGAAGAGAAACATTTAGAGATGCATTGTGTAAGATCAGTTCCAAATTACTGTACGAATATTAATAATTGTCCATCGAGATACAACACAAAGCAGTCTATTATTCTGAAAGTTCATTTATACATCTAGGAAGTGTGTCATCCCCGTCGTGTGTGTGAAACTTGGAAAATTGTATGTAGTCAAACACAACTGTGTCACATAAGGTGTATTTAATGACTATGTAATGGACAACTACATGTTTCGGCCTGTACTGGCCATCTTCAGGTTGTCTTAGGGGAACTTACAATCTTACAATTAGCATGCGCGCGCATGCTTATGGTAAGA
>Ga0136643_10013842_pt1 | contig 12091 bp, 4 predicted proteins | sample TergutLab28metaG_FD_96883 | JGI IMG/M metagenome (GOLD analysis project Ga0136643, IMG submission 96883) | Labiotermes labralis P1 segment gut microbial communities from Petit-Saut dam, French Guiana - Lab288 P1 (version 3) (version 3) | ecosystem: Host-associated > Arthropoda: Insects >...
CTGGTGCAAGTGTATCGCATACCAGGGAGATTATGTTGAAAAGTAACAGTTTCAGTTTAGGAGATTAAATCCATGATTTTGTTCTATTTTCGAATTATAATTCATATTTGCCCGAACCTTGTACAATGATCGACTCCACTCCTCAGACAATTCCTCCTTATTAAAAATAGAATTAATAAACACTGTGTATCTCAGAGTGAATTGTCCTACCCCATGGTTTTTAAACAATTCTGCTGGGATTTGATCAATACTTGGTGATTTGTATCTTTTTAGCTTTTCAATAGCCACCTCAAGCTCAAAGGCACTGAGCTCAGGCACTGGTGGCTTAGATGCATGTATTTCAAACAGACGCCATTAGCATACAGAACAGAAAACACTCAGTTTAGTCAGCAGTGCAAGCCATTGCCTAGCAATGTTTTGAAGTACTAAGGTTGAGAAATGGTAAAAAAAAAAAAAATCATCATTAGTTATTCACTCCAGGAACATCAATGCTAAGCTGTGAAGTTTTGAACCATGTACACTGCATACACATATTTCATCAGAAACATTTAACATTAGTAGGTGTGTGTTGCTCTGACTGTGACAAACATATTAAGTAAGTAATGAGAAATGAAGTCTAAATGTAATTTAATTGAGTGTTAGTGTTTTGTGTTTCTTGGGTATAAAATAAAAAAGTTACATTGTTATTATAGTTGCAGTCTTGATCAGATGCACAGTTTCTCTGCAATGAATGGCCAGTGTCTATGTTACTATCATCGGACGAACAGTTCCGAATTCGGTCAATAATCTGTTGCATCTGGTCAATGGTTATGAGCCCAGTAGAGCCAGAATACTTTTGAACAAGGAGGGTGATGGATTCTGATCCAGCTGCCGTGAAGCAAATTCTCTGTTGCCAGTCCACGAGAAGAAGCATGATGGAAAACAACCAGGAAGCCATCTACAAGAAAAAAAAGAAAAAAAGAAAAAAAAAGGAGAAGACATTATTACCAAACAACCATTACGGAGGCAAATAAAGCATAAAACTGTTCCTATATTGTAAGCCAACAATTACATAATCAAAATAGGCTGGGGTTGGTTCGTAAGTTACTCAAGAATGCTAAATCAGTTACAGTTGATATAAATTAAATGTACGTACATGAAAGACAAACTGAAATGTAGCTGGTAGAAAAATGGTCATGACATATTATCAGACTGGAACTTTCTCTGAAGGATTATGCCACTTAACACCTGCGACAACTGTCAGTTCCATACTAGACCTGTGTATCTTCCAATTAAAGTTCAGGGCCATTAACACAGTAGAACACCGTAAGGTTCCATTACAGTGGAGTGCCCCCTAGTTTCTCTGCCTAATTTATTTCCAAAAAGAACAATCATTTTAGAATGGTGTGATAACAGACCAGTGACGAACTGGAATGGATTTGAAAGGAAGAAATCGTCACTGGTCGGGATAGTATTCTGGCATTGTCCTGGATAAACTGCAGATAACCACAACTAACGATAACCGACAGCTCAGCCGAGATTCGAACCAGGGAACTCCCAAATTGAAATCCAAACCGTCACCGCTAGAGGGGATACAGTTGTTCGCTATAGCGACTAGGCTACAGACTGGACGGTCTGGAGATTCGAATCCCAGCAGGGGGCAAGAGATTTTTTTCTCCAAAACCTCCCGACCGGCTATGAGGCCCACTCCGCCTATTACTTTTGGGTACCAGTATTTCTTTCCGAGAGAAAAAGTGGGCAGGGCGTGACGTTGACAACTCAGCTCCAGCTAGTGCCGTGGTCATGGATGTGTGTAGCTACACCTCTGCTCCCTCGATATGCCGCCATGGCATGGACAGACATAACCTTACCTTTATCTTTACAAATGAAGTTACATGTTGCACACAAATACTATCGTTCATATTTAGGATATTAGGACTTCACATCTCCTTGCCTAAAAACGTAAAGATTACAAGCCAGGCAATGTATGTATAACGTAACAATGTGGCGCGCTCGCTCAACCACATTCTCCAAGCGAAAGCAATTAGTATTACACATTCTGAGTGTGTGTTTGTAGCCCTAGTTATCTAGCATACAATGCGCATGCGCCATGTTGTCATCTGTGGCCTGTCCGGCTCTACTGTATTCTTCCACACTATCTCACAAACGACATGATTTTCGGAAGAAAATTATTTAAAACAAAACACGTGTTTTGATTTTATTTACAACTTTTGTCTGAAACATTTCTCATTCTACTTATAACTGAGTGAGATATGATAAAAAATGCGTAGTGAACTTCATGTAAAGTACCCGTTATTCTTGTCCGATTTGAATGAAATTTGTATTTTCTCGACAGAATTTCGAAAAATACCCAAATATCAAATTTCGTGAAAATCTGTGCAGTGGAAGCCGAGGTGTTCCACGCGGACGAACGAACAGACAGGCATAATGAAACTAATAGTCACTCTTCGCAATTTTGCGACCGCGCCTAAAAACCAGCACCACTCAGGGGAATTTCAGGTCGGTATTCACGAATGGCGCGTAGTCATTAAGTCAGGTTTGGCAACAGCCGAATGGACTTCACAACTGTTCCAGTTTATTCTAAGGTAGTGTTCATTGGACGCTCCTACTCTCTTGTATTAATCGGCTCGCACTCACAATAAGCTATTAGCTATTTGTTTGTTTATCGCATTTCATCCACGGCTTGCAAAAGAAATTTAGCAGTTTGGTTCTTAACACAATTCGTATTGCAAGGTGATCACACTCAGGGGCATAGCTAAGGGAAGGCGAATGGTGCGGCTGCCCCGGTCGGCAAAGTCCAAAAGACGGCGAAATAAGCAGCAAAGTGGATATTTTAAATAAGAAAGGAAAACAAACTTTAACTTACTGTGCCAAATAAAAGTAAATTCAAAAAAATATTTCAGATTTTCTCAAAGTTCATCATTTGCTTTAGGGGCGGCCTTGTGATTTCTCGAGCCGGGCGCCAACACACCTAACAACGCCACTGATCACACAGGTTCACACGGATCGTTAATCTCTTGATCCAGTAATCGTTAGTTTCTATGTCAGTACAACCACTATTAATTCATCCCATAAAATATCATCGTTAACTCTTTAAAACTGCAATACAAACTTCCCACATCCGAAACTGTTAGATACACGGTAACCTGTCAGAGAATACCGCGATCGTGTCTCGCAAGCAGCGCTAAAATTGAGGGTCTTTCGAGATACGAAAACTGCACTAGCCTCGCCCGCGATAATTTCGCTTCTACGAAAGTTTCATACTAAATTCAAAAAATGACTAGCTGCCTTACGTTTATGAAGAAGGAATGAACCTCCAATGGCACACACGCCACTACTACATACATCATATGGTTAAAGACGGCACTATCCGCCTCGCTACTGTGAATTTTTAAACGTAAAGTTAAAGGTCGCCGTATAGCAGACCATGATGGCCCGGAGGGGGAGAAAAGGTATAGCTCTACTCTTTCTTTAACCTCAGCGCTAGATGGAGGTGGGTGGTCAACGCCACGCCCCGGCGGCATCTCCCCTCCCCCGGGAGAGATTCGGTACCCATTGCACAGGGGGCTGGGTGGGCCCCAGGATCGGTTTGGACCTGTGCGTAAAATCTCGTCCCCAGCGGTATTCGATCCCCGGGCCGTCCAGCCCGTAGCGAGTCTCTAAAACGCATGTAACTATAGAAACTGTTTAATATGGGATGGGATCTCATTCCTTCAACAGTAAATGGTTTAACATAATTTTTGCCTTCTGTTGGTTGTGTGTTATTACCTTAATTTACGATTGCTCACAACACTTTGTATTTTCTCCGTTGTAGACAATCGTATTCTTCAATCATCAATCCAGTTAATGTGATCGTGTCCCTGAGGACCCATTTTCTTTTTTATGGAGGACATACTGTCATTTTTATCTCATATGTAGTACCATTTATCTTTTTTACCAATTGTACTAATCAGAATAATAGTGTATCGATATTTCCAGGCATTCTGTCAATGTATCGTGTTACAGATGTTCCTTCTACAGCTTCTTTAAGCTTCGTTCCGAAGTCGCTACGTAAATGTACTCTCTCTGGTGGTTTTACATGGCTCATATCAATGGGAGGTTTCGGCTTTCAGAATGGTCAATCAATGATTCTGCATATTTAAAATCCTACTGGCTAGCCTGACTCCAGACCCAGCTAGCGGTTTTAACGATCACTGGCCTGGCTTTCAGGGACCTTTTTGGGTGGGATGGGCCGAGTGACAACTCCTACACCAGTTACCACCACTTAACAGCTGTCAAGCAGTGAAACAGGGACTTCCGGCAGCAAGGAAACCAAGTTACGAAAGTGAAAACCGTCAGTTCGGCACTCTGCAGCAAGGCCACTGTACTGCTGAGTAGGGTTCGTCCTTCCAACTGAACTTATGCCATGCCTCTCAGCGACAAATGTCCAATTAACGCTCAGTGGTATGAAGAACATTCAATTAGCAATAATCTTAAAGTGACACGTCTGTGAATGGTAATGGCACTTGCCCTGCTACTGCTAGTGAAAGGTGCATAATGAAGAATACTACATTTTGAGCGTTATGTTGAGATTGTACTAAGGCATAGGATCTCAAACATTTTCGCTGACTTGCCACTAAATGAAATTTAACAATTTCAGTATACCGCCATCTTTTCGTATTTAAATTTAAAAAAAAAAAGGGCGAAGTTGGAAAGACTGGCAGACAACGAAGATAAGTCGTATAATGTTGCCAGCAACACTTCGTATTAGCAAATACATGTGGCTTATGTTTGATATATTTTTTTAAAAATCTGTATCCTTTTTACGTTTCGATTATTTATGACGGCCGCACACCAGTACCCAGGTAGGCATACCACTCTTTAAGAAACCATGCGCAAGGGTACTAATGTGTATTACACCAAGATTACCATTTGTTACGCATAGCAGCACCTGTGTGGAAATTGTATAAAGTTACATTAAACGTCACTTCAAATGATCTTTATGGTACATAAATGGTCAAATATTACTGCGACAATCAAGCAGAGGAGGATTAAATGGGCTCGGCAAGGTGCAAGCAGGCCACAGCGGTCCCTCGGCAATCTGAACCCCCGGGTGGTCCGGACAATTTTGGGCCAACTACAGTCCAGTACCTCCCACTGAAATTATTATTATAGTACATAATTATTATCATAATTACATATTGTTAGATGCGGTATTTCCGCTTTAAAGAGTTTTACTTTAGCACTGAGTAATGATTTTCTGTATGTTACCTAAAGCACGAAGTTTCCCTTTAGGTTGTCCGGATTCCCGGTTATTAGGACTACCCCTCTCCCCCATAGTCCGGATTAACAAGGGACCCCAGTAAGAGATAAAAAATGTATACAAAACGTAATCGAAAAAACTTAAGGTCAGAGACTATTTGAGAGACCTCGGCATAGCCTGGAGAATAATATTAAAATGAATACTACTTTTATTTTATTTAAGGTTCGTTTAACGACGCTGTCAGTATCGCAGACTATATCGTCGAATGGTAGGATGATTCATGAATAAATGACAGAGATATGGATGGAAGCGGTCGTAGCCTAATGTAAGGCAGAACCTACATTTTTTCTCGACGGAGTAAGCGAAACCATAAAATTCTGCCAAGCTAACTGGAGCAGCATCGCACGAGATTGGAAACTGACGAGCCCCACACCCCTTCGACTGCAAGTACCAACCGTCACCATTTGAACCAATTAACGAGTAACATAAATCTCAAGATATTCATAAATAGGTTCTGAGGGTGTCGACTAGACTCATGTGGCTCAGAATACGAACTGGTGTAGGGATCTTGCGAATACGTCAACGTAGTATCATCGTTACTCAATTATTATACCAACTACTGCACATATATAAAATTTACACATTAAAACATTAAAAACGCTCCGACATGTTTCGGTCCTAGGACTAGTGTGACTTTAGCAAGGACGATATGGCTACCTGATGATGGTCCTAGGACCGAAATATGTCGGAGCTTTTTTAATGTTTTAATGTGTAAGTTTTATAAATTTTATATTTGTGCAGTAGTCGGTATAATAATTGATTAACTCAACAACATGCACGGTGTAACAACGAAAATATGTTTCATCGTGTTACACAAAATCAGGGAATCTGTCGACCAGCTGAGAGACTATAAGGTTCTGAAAAAAAGGCCCTTCTGACTAAGTTAGTTTGCATGAGCTGTTTAGCACAATTTGACACTTAATTCCAGAATTCATAACAGCATTAGGAGGAGGGTTTTATCGCCAGCGACGCACATTGCAGATGGCCCGCAACAACTGACATGCGGAATCCAACACATAACAAAACACTGACCTTTCAAAATTATAGCATCTTCAGAAAAAAATCTATGCACGTTGCAGTTTTCAATGTACAGTCCTTGAGAAGCTGAGAGTTCCTCAGCTGGTCAAGGCATTGGCCCCGTAAAGTTCCATTACCACGTTCACAAAAACCCGCCTCTTTTCCTTGCTCAGTCCACACCCTCCCATCCTATTGCTTTCAGACCCAATTAATATCCTCCCATCTACTCCGAGATCTTCGAAGTGATCTCTGTCCCTCACGTTCCCGCACAAAACCACAGTACGCATTTCTCCTACCCTCCATGCTGCCACATACACCACCCAGCTCATCCCATCATTTCGTCACCCGAATAATATAGGTAGGGCAGTACAATTCATGAAGCTCGTTTTGCATTGTTCTCCAGTGAGGAGTACAAATCACGAATCTCGCTATGCAATGTTCTCCAGCTCCTGTTACTCTCCCTCTTACGCCCACAAATCTTCCTCCGCGCCGTTATCGAACACCTTCAGGTTCTTCTGTGAGACCAAACGCCATACCCACGTAAAAGGGGAAACAATGTAGTTCGGGATATTTTAATATTTATATTTTCAGACAGCAAACGGGAGGACAAAAGATTCTGAACACAATAACAGTAAGCGTTCCTCGAATTCATTTTCACATGCACAAATTTTGGTTTGTGAGTACCGCTCCCACATATCTAAACTTCACCACATTTTCAAATTAACTGAAATACATCTGCGTTTTCCAGGATTCTGTCACAATGCATGAATGTATACACAGTACTCTCAGCATTTACTCCTAAACCAGTCTCCTTCCTAGCGCCATCTCTGTTGTACTAGACCTTTTAAGTTTCATTCCAAAGCCACCTGCACATGATACTAACGCACGTTTCTTCCTCAAAAATACACCAGAATGAAACCATGTCCAATTGTAAATAACCAACTTCTTGGCCTATAAATGACCACCAATTCTTCGCACGAGTTACAATATTTTAAATAGCAAGCCATGTAGCAATGACTACAGAACCACTCCTTCCCTTTGCTCTTATATGTGCCTACTTCCTGCAGTGTCTACAAACTCGGTACAAACTTGCAGTTCTGGGCTCTGTATCATCATTCATGTAAGTTACTATCAATGCAGCTGTTAAAACAACACTGTTATTGACAAGTAACTGCCGCTATGCTCGACAGACGGCGAAATACATATCAAAATGTAGTTTTCCTCGTCCACGCCATGAAGGCGCATAGGGGGAGTAAACGTATAGCTCCATTCATTCTTAACGTCGGCGACAGTTGGAGATGAGTGGATAATTTCACGCTCCAGCCGCTTTACACCAGAAAAGAACAGCCGTGCCCACTGAATAGGAGCCGGTGTGGATGTTTTGCAGAGAAAAATTTCTTACCCCTTACCGGAATCTGCATGCCGGACCGTCCAGCCGGTGTGGCGTAGTCGCCGTACCGACTACGCCACACCGGCTGCCATGCAAAATACTCGTATTATGTTATTTTTAATAATATTATGTCGGACGTTTTCCTATGATGTATATCTGACATAAGAACATTTCGGTGGTTCGCCATACTCCAGTCTGCAAGCGGTTGTCAATACAGAGGGTCGGCCAACCTCACAGACCTGTAAGAATCACGCGATATGATTCTGCAGTGAAAACTGTCTTCGCTGAAGGGTGCGAATTAAACTTAAAATGTGGTCAACCGTTCTTACAATAAGCGAACAGATTTGATTTGATGGGGGAGGCTAAAAACAAGCGTAATTTTTCTACCATTCGCTCCACCATTTTATCCCCAAAACAATCACAGACATGAATATCGCCAAGTATCTCCGAAGTTGACACGTCATCGATAAAACCTACACGTAACTGACACCAAGGTAGGTGAAGACCACACTTTTGGTTCATTAGTTACACAGCAGAAACGTTCTAACGTTATTGAAGTGAAAATTTCCTGATAAAATAGTACTATAATAAAATACATAAAATAGTACCATAATAAGGTACACTAAATAGTACAATAAGGTACACTAAATTCATTCCGGAAATACGTACGCTTGCACCATTTCCGGTCTCCTGGCGGCTGTAACTGCATGTTTACAGTATCACTTCGGTAAATGTACGACACGAAAACGAACTAACCTGCTCACTTATTGCACTTCGAACGAACTAGACAAGTTCAAGCACACCGCTCACTGATCCACGTCCTATACTAAATACTGTAACTATATCTATCTGCTATCCTCGTGGCAAGGAATTTCTGCGGACGTAGTCATTCTTTTGCCCTTCCACTGATACTGGCCGCACTGTGAACATCGCCCCCACATGTGCAGGACGAAGTGCATCGTAACATAATGAATACAAGCCATAACATCGAATATTCTACTCGCATTACTGCAAACAGGTCAAACGCTTCCTGTTTCGGCGACAGGGGTGCGGAATCTGTTTAAGAAACGTGGCGACAAAACCGACAAAGGTTCTGTTGCTACAACAACAACCGCTACTACTACTACTATTACTACTACTACTACTACTACTACTGATATCTCTTTTAACTTTCTTTAATTCAAGGGTAATCCCAAGCCAGAAACCCGTTTCGGTCATGCAATCGATAGAATCCACATATTTCGCGAGATGTAACCAATAAACACCTACTTACTTGGGCAAGTAATTAGACTATTTGCGCTTTCATTCCTTTTTGTAACAACACCGTGAAAGAATAAGGGGATATGGAGGTACGGTTCCATGTATTCTTATCCACGGTACATGAGGAACGTGGGTCAACTTCACGTCCCAACCTCCTTACCACCGGAGAATAGTCTCCAGTACCACAGAAAAGAAGGTTGGGTGGACCCCAGAAACGGTCAGGACGCTTAAGTTAACAGTCTCTTGCACCTATCAGCGATTTAGCCATCATACCGACTATTTATCATAAGCCGAAACTTAAAATCCCAACGCGCACTTCGTCTGAATCAATAAAAGTAATTCTGAGCTGACTAACACTGTAGTCAAGAACAAATTTTTCACATGGTTAATAAGATCTTACCAGAAACGTCAGTGAGCAGCTCTAGGGTCCACCCTTCGCCCTATTAAATGGGCTCCAGGGGCTCTTTCCCGAGAGATAAAACGTCCGAAGTGTGAAGTGAACCACTCATGATTCAACTAGTATCTCCATTTTTATGTGTAACCTTACTTCCACTCATCCGTACCTCACATTGGCGTTGCACTTAAGTTTTCCAGACAACAGTAGCCTGCTTAGATCAGGCAAATTTAGGTCTCCATGAGGGCAATATGAAATTCATTACATAAACTGTGGACTACATATATTCAATACTCGCCACTGTTTCACATTCAGTGTTTTGCTTCATGTGTAAGTTCAACCTCCTTGTGTTGGCTGACCTAAAGAGTTGTACAATTTTTGTGTTCAATTGTACATGGGAGGAAATTCTCAATTGTTACCAGAAATATCTTTTGCCCATACATTCTCCATCCTTTCTCTACAAGTATGGATAATAGATAGGAATTTCCTGGTGGCAAAGTCCCATTCAAGTATCATTTCATTGAAAGGGTTACGTACCTGCTTTCCAACTCGACCACCTGTCCCTGCACTTTGAACTGTACATTTGCACAAGTTATAAGGCACATTTTAATTTTCATAGTATCGAGTGGTTTCCAGAAGTTGGCCACCCGTGTCATTTGGGCGACTTGAATCGAACCAAAGGGTGCAAACACAAACTGGTTTCACTGTACATTTTATCTGTGCATTTTTCTATAAATTATGTGCAATAAATATATTGACAATAATATGATAAAACGCACATAAAATGCAATTCACTACTTCGACAAAATCTGTCTCCACCATGTGTAGTGTTTCATTCTGCCCAGATTTTAAAACTTGGCTTGGTGGTTTCAAAAGACGAAAAAGTTCCTACAAATGCAGGAGTGGATTCGGTAATTAATCCACAGTGTGTTAGAAGCCAAGGACTTTTTGGTTTCCATGCAAAAACATTTAAGAACTTTCCACACCTAAAACAATAAATTTTATCAATATCACTTACAACCTTCACATGTTTCGACCTTCATGGATCGCCCTCAGGAGGCAACTCACGAAAATGTTTGACACAAATTACAAGGTGTCACACCTTGCAATTTGTGAATTAAGGCGTCATTTGTAAGGCACTTTATGGGGATGAACTATAAGGGTCGAAACGTGTAAAGGTTGTAAGTGGAATTTATAAAATTCATTATGTACTTGTGTTCAGAGACCATGCATTGCTAGCGACAATGCAGAATAGTTTTGAAACTCTTCACGAACTGATCTTCGGTCTCTACTTTTTTACCTCGGTATGACATGCTTTTCACATATCCCTATAAAAGAATATCTATGAGATTTAGGTCAGGTGACCTAAGTCATTATTATTAACTAGTATAATAAGTTCAGCAACACTACCAATTCTTCCCACAATTCTTTAAGGTGCCACATGCGGTCTTACATACAAAGGAGCTTTCCTTCTGTTCCGACTGCATTAACACGTGGTGAAAGGTTGACCAAGCTTTTTAAAACACTTAATACCCATCCCCGTATCTCCACACACACACACACACACACACACACACACACACACACACACAAAGAAACACATGCGAACAAAGCTGCAATAATGGAATAAGGTGAGAGTTCCGTTCTAATGGGATATAACGATGCGTCACTGGGTAATCGGATCCCGACGTTTCGAAGCAACTTAGTGTCTCCATCTACAGGCGTCGAAATGTCCAGGCATTTCTACCCCTGAAGACGAGTTTCCAGTGACGGAGCGCCGTCGTACAACACGTAATCCTGAGATACACCGATACGAAGATCTTACAACTTGACTGGAATAAGGTGGCGGCATATCATTACCAGCGAAGGCACTTATTTACGTATCGACACTCACCGTCTCATGAATTACTCCAATTTCTTTCTTTTACGGGATACAATAGAATCACTGACTGCCTATTCGGCTGCCTTTTTTTTATTTTCTGAACATTTAGGCAGACTGAGGTCCCACACTACCCCAGATCGGTTCAGATTTGTTAACTGCAGATGTTAATGCAAAACCCAAGCAATTTCCCACGATGCAGTGAAACTACGAAAAACTTAAGCCCGGACACACTTGTATGGTCCAGGTCAAATCTCAAACCTGTACCTCCAAGGTATAAGGGAATGGCAGATCTTACCCATTGCTCGGTGACATGTTGACTGCTGCATTGTTAATCGAATGATGATGTTACGCAACTAAGAATAAAAAACCGGATGTTTACCAACACATAATTTTGCTAAATGGCTGCAGGAAAATGGAAGACTACAACTGACCGAAGTACATAAAATACGCGCAATAAAAGAGTATAACATACTGTCAAACTAATTCACCGTTATCAGGTAAAGACAAAGCAGTATCTGTGCAGGCCTATTATAGGCCCACAGGGTTTCAGAAGGCAGAGGCTCCCAGATTTAGAGACAACAGGCGCAGGAAGGTAGTTTGGTTGTCAGCCCTACGCACCGACCACTTTACCCCCAGGAAATATTCCTGGTACTCATTTCTGTTGTGGGTCGGGTAGCTCAGTCGGTATAGCGACTGACTGCGGGCTGGACGGTCCGGGATCGAATCCCGGTGGGGAAGAGATTTTCCGCCCGTCCAGACCGGCTCTGGGGCCCACCCAGCCTCCTGTAAAATGGGTACCGGGTCTTTCCCGGGCGTAAAGTGCGACCGGGGCGTGCTGCTGACCAC
>Ga0136643_10013844_pt1 | contig 12090 bp, 10 predicted proteins | sample TergutLab28metaG_FD_96883 | JGI IMG/M metagenome (GOLD analysis project Ga0136643, IMG submission 96883) | Labiotermes labralis P1 segment gut microbial communities from Petit-Saut dam, French Guiana - Lab288 P1 (version 3) (version 3) | ecosystem: Host-associated > Arthropoda: Insects >...
ACAGGAAGAATGATCTCCTGATGATGAGCTTCTAGAAAGCTCGAAACATGTAGAGAGTGAATGACGACTACCCATGTAAATAAAGGATAGTCTACAAGTGACATCGTGTTGGTTATTTTAAAGCAATTACAATGATGCACGGAACAATGAATGTAAAAAAAAAAAACTCCTTATAATGCTCTAAAGGCTACATCAAATGTATGCAAACGGAAGGCGATGTCTTCCAGTTTGTACATTAAGACGATCGCATGGCTATTCTTGAACTCTAAATGATGCATCGTCTGATGACGGCCTGAATAGAAGGCCGAAACTAACAACTATTGTAAGTTATTGATGGTGTTGTTTCGTAACAGTATAATCAATAATTACACAGTTTGATAGTTTATAAATGCCATTCTTAGACATTTTTAATTTTGTACTTTAGGCCTTAGCATATTAAACAAACTCTGATCGACCAAAAAGCCTTGTTTGGATTTATATTCTAAAACAAGTTTGTAACCTTTCTGATCTGGTGGCTAAAATACTTGGATATATTCCACGTTTTAGAGTCTCTGTTTTTATGTTTAATTTTGCAATTATGTCATTAGAGTAACCGAAACTTTGTGCAGTTCATATTGTTGTATTCGATTTTCTTTGTTTAATTTGTAATAATTAGAACAGTTAGTGTATATTGTTTACAAGAAATCTGTAGACTGCAAGTTTGTATTCCAAGGGGTGTCCAGAATTAAATGAATTTTACTATCAGTAAAAGTGGGTTTTCTACACACATCAACATTCAACGATCTGTATAAACTGTGAACACAAAACAGTTTTGGTTCAATATTGTGCATAATGTAATGGCCCACATTCGCGTACTGCTGCTGCATATAATTGGCTTGTTTAGCCCTATATATATTAGTTTCAGTCTGTGTCGATGTTAGAGTTTGTTTGATATTGCTGCATGACCAGTCCACACCATACCCTTTTTGTTCAGCTCGTTTTCAAATAATGAGGCAGATACGCACAAGAAGCAGACGTCCGGTTTCTTCGAGAGGTAACAGTCCAAAACGTTCTAAGTGTGAAATGTTCCATTAATATAACAATAATTAGTGCCATGAAATGGAGCTGTTGTTTGGAAGCACGATTCGATAAGTCAGTCATTGCTTGCCATTTAATTTGTTACCCGCGATAAATTGTCCAAATTGGTGATTATAACTTGTCCAAATTTAAAGAAAAAAGTGGGCACTTTGTCCACAAAGTTTATCGGCATACTGGTAAATTATCGACTAATCTTTATGTACTTACTGAGGTTTGAATTGTCATAATACAATAAGCAACCAAACCCTAGTGTCAACTCTAACATATATGAAGCAGAAAATACATGGTATAGGTGCAAGCAAAAGGACAGGACACTTCCCAAAGGAACAGTATGTGTGCGTAACACAGGATATAATACAGTACCGTTACACTTGCTATCACGTGCCATAACGTAGTTTAACATAGGTTATACAAAGATTAAAATCAAACGAAAAACTGATGTTGTTCTTAGGATTTATGAAAGTAAATCTGCATCTAGCAACCCTTTTCACTTTATGGTCCACTTCTTCGAATTGTGTTGAACAAACTGTGGTTTCTCAGTACTTCAGCTCGAGCACGTTACGTGATTTTTTTTTTAAATATAGTTTCTTAAATATTATGAAAGGTTAATAATTCTTTAGTGATGTATAATATTTCATTAATGAGTATGCATACAGAAATGTCTTTTATATCTCTTGTAATTAGTTTACTTGTTTCATGGATCTTCATTTGAGTTGGATGTATTAAGTGTACTAGAAAAGTGTGGGGTATCTTGTAATTTCTTGATGAAGAATTCTTCCACTTCGTATGATGTTGTATTAATGTTGTTAGCAACCGGTCTTTGTTTGCGAGTTTTTAGTTCGGCCTTAAGTACAGGGGGAAATGGATTCATTTGTATAAGGTATTATGTCTGTTTTTACAGATCAAATTTTTGTAATTTTGTATCGCTTATTATATTTGTTCGTGGGATATAACAGTTTTAAGATATTGATTTTCTGAAATAGAGGCTTCAACTTTCTGGTTGTTTTTAACATTTTCGAACGAAACTATCTTTTTATGTTTATTAGCTCCTGTAAAGAGTAAATTATTTACATCTACTCTGGTATGTATTACATTACATTATTTATTACAATTCCACTTAACCGGTTCATTAGAATGTATTATTTTAAACAATAACAAACCTATTTTATCTTATCGGGTATATACACTTACTATCGAAAAATTACCTTTTCTATTTTATCAGTCAATTCATTTTATTTTTACTATTACACTCAGAATTAAGTTCTGATCATTTTTAAATTAATTACGTTACAATATTTTTAATATTTTTCACGTAGACGTGAGTCTTTTACTGCACCTTTATGGTAACTGAATACACAACTCGCAATCCTTCGAATTTTAATCAATGTTTGTATTGTATACAAAAAAAACAAACTTACCGATATGTATTGGACATGCATTAGTTAACACGTTGTACTGATGATATACACTAGTGTTGTCATGCATGTTCTCTTGTGTTTGATTCTCCCTCTTGGTGGCTGAGATGAGCCGAATCAAGTAGGAGAAACTAATATTATAATAACTGAATACGTATTTGTCTCCAGGCTTATCTCATTGGATTTTAATAAATCAAAATAAAACTTAATATTTCTTTACACGTTTCCAAAAAACATCCTTGAACAAGGCCAGATCAAATGTTTCGAAATATTTTGAAGTAAAAATAAATGGTTTAAAGCTTAATAACTGGAGTTATAGAAGGGCCTTTTGTTAGCAATTAGGCAGACCATGATCAGACACTAAGTTCTTGAAACTTTCATGTACTGAGTAGATAACATATTAACGGACAGGAACGTAACTGTCAATAATGGGAATACAAACATGTAATTGAAGCCTGATAAAAGCTTCCCACAGGAACGGGTCTTGTCTCCACTTTTGTGGTGCCTCTAGGTAAACGACTTCTTACTATTTCACACATAACATGCCGTGCCCATGCCGTGTCCCTAATGGTTTAGATTGTGTCTCTTCCATTTGATTTACACAGTGAGGCCGTGTTTGATTCACGCGTGCCATGCCGTGCCACGACTATGCCGTTCTGAAAGGGCCTTCTCAAGGCCACGGCATACGGCACATGAAGAATCCAGTATTTTCGTTTCACTAGCTTTCCTTCTTCGGAAAGAAGGCAAAGCCCACATGCAGTTACCACCTGCTCTTCACAAATATCCATGCTGACGACTGTCAGGAATGATACCAGCAGAATTCGAAAGAGGATCCGTGAAACTGTTGAAGTAGCAGTTCGGATTTTTCCGGCTACCACGCGGACTTTCACGAAGAACACGGCACTGTCGAAGCATCGTAGGGGCGCGGCACGGCATGTTCGGGGCACAGCAGGGGCACGGAATGGTATGTGTGAATTAGCCTTCAGCCTTTAGAAGAATTACAAAAGAAAGGCTTTCTAGGTTACGGCTATGCAGATGACAGAGTCATCTTGGTGAGCGCAAATTGACAGACCCAGCAGACAAAGAGGGTTTGGCTGATGATTCTGACGAAAATATCTAAAATTAAGTTCAAGCTTTGGCAAAGTACGGCTTCTCGAAAACTGAAACCTTTCCAGTTTATACATCTCGCGCTTCATTAGCGTAATAGCGCTTTTGCTACACGTCGCAATTTGCAGCGACAACTGCCTGCTATAGCGACGTGATTAACGACGCTGTATCAACCGCGCTTACTTCCATGTGTTTTGTAATATAGAAAGTTCAAGCGTCCTGTTGTTACCAGGCTAGAACACTGCCACGACTTGATATTTATGTGCCCTGTGGCAGAAATTCGTCAGCCATGCAGCTTACCTAGCACCCTTTGACAACTGCAATAAAACATTTCGATAATTCATTTAGAATTACTGCGGCCAGTCCCACAGCATCTGTTGCATCCCCTGGCAAGTTAAAATGCACTGACCACGAAGATTTCAGCCTTTCAGATGCAACAGCATTAGGTCAAGTAGATATTTTCCCACGTTTTAGTGGAACTTACTGCCTTCCTCGTTGCGTAGAAGAGGGAGGCAACAGGCTGCTCCAAACTGCTGGTGCAATGGCGACACACCACGGAAAACAGTTGTCCGCAAAGTTACACTGCCACATAATTTATGCTCATAGTGACAGTACAGCAGCACATAATCTGGAATAAGTTGTTCAGTAGAAACTGATAGAGCGACGACCGAGATTGAACCAGATTAATTATATGTTTCACATAACACAACTTCATGTGACATGTCACAATTGGCGCAAAATAAGCTAACGACTAATTCTATCGCGTATTTCGATCATTATGTAAATATGAGAGCAGACCCATAGCTTATAGCTATAAGGTTAACAACTTACAAGCAGTGATACAGGAAGTTTAGACGGAAAGCTGAAATATATACGTACTAACTTCAAGGAAGAGTTATGTTTCATGAACCTAAAAATCTCTGTACTGAAATCTAAAATGTATTTATAAGCCAGCCACGCCATTCTTATCCATTACACAACCACATGTCACTGAACATGAGCTGAAGTATTTATGAGAGTAATTAAATATTATTGTTGTTAACTAATTTTAATCGTTTTTATTTGTACCTTATTGGGAATAATATATTATCAAAGATTAGTGTACACTTAAATGTAAAAAAGGAACATCTCCCTAACAATTCCTTTTATGTAATTGTAAATTGACTACATAATAACATCCAGAGAATAGGCCGAAATATGTCGTATGGAAGAAAATAGAGTACAAGCTATTTCTTGAAGTTATGTTACTCTGAACATATAATTAAACTGGTTGAATAAAACGCGATGGATTGACGACACTTAAGCTTAGAGACATTAAATTCGGCTCATCTTCACATTAAACAAAGTAAAGAATTTGCTGGGAACGTTCCTAAACTGGAGAAAAAACAGCAGGATCCTTATCAGTTTTGTACCCACCCACCATGCTAAAGGAAGTTACCACAATATTCCTTACTTTAAAGAAGTGTCTGTTGTAAACAATGTCGTAGGCACCAAGGGTGAGGCCGCTGTGAAGCAAGTCATAAAGTGTGCGAATGGATGTCGTGGACGACTGCAGGAGAGCCACGATGCAAGCGGAGTATGAAGTGTACAGAAAAATGACGATCAGGAACAGAGAGATGGTGATAATTCTGCCGGGAACTCGTTGGGCTTCCACTGTTATGCCTGCAGTAAGATTAGTTATTAAAGGAAGTCAGTTACATGTTCACAGTAGCTACAGCGGTAACAATATATCACCTCTGATTTAATGTGTAGCCAACGTCACTTCGCCCACTAAGCGCATTTCTGTGTACAGTTCGGTCATAACAGCAAATACAGAATTTTTCCCCAAAACATCCAACGTTTCTAAGGGAGAATGAGTGTATTTTCTTTGAGGTGGGAAGTATTTTTATAAGAGACCAAGCTATGCTATCAAATTTCTGCGAGTTGCTTGCTTTCGGAATAACATTTCCCCTTAGCAGGTGTTGATCAACTCTGCATGATTTGTAACAGGTTCTTCAGAGTTTCTTCAGTAGTGAGACGCATCATCACATTAATTCTAATCAGGACACAATTCCTTACCCTGCTGACATACGGCGCCCACAGTCAGCAAGGCTATGTCGCTCCACGTGACTTTTGGCTTCGGGTGTTCCCAGCTGAGTGCTCCGTGCAGTAAGAAGCCAATGATGGCGACGAGGGCCACGCTGGTTAGCCACACGGAACCGGAGAAAGGCAGGATGAAGATGTTGTCTACAAAGGATAGCGGTGGCTGACGGAACAGGAACGCGTTTCTGTTGCAAACACAGAATTGGTCATGCATAAGCACTCTTATCCTTGCCTGATGAACGCCACTGGAAGTCAGAAACAGTTGCTTATCACCATTTCCCTCATTATTATCAAGAATGAAACATGCAGGGCCGATAAATATTTACTTTTCGATCATATCTGACCAAGTGTAAGCTGAGTCAGAAAGTTCATACTACAGAAGTGTTCGGCGGCATTGAAACTTCCTGAAGGACGGCATTGCCCTTGTACTGTACCTAAAAGCTGCAGCTGCGAGGTTCCGCTTCTCATCAGCTACTGGTAGTGTAGGTGTGCCGAGGAAGAAGATATATGTATCCTACACTTGCTTCCATATTGTCCTCGACCAGGCACGGCATATCCAGCGCTAACAGCGGGCACGTGTCTGGAGACGACCACATCAGTTGACTAGCCTACCAAATTAACAAACCCGGAGCGCCTGAATGTCGCATTGATGACGATATGGTTACGCGGTCAGCCGCAGTGCAGAGGATCATTACATGTCTGTGGTTGGCAGGAAAGGAAGATGATAGTTTTGTCCTCATTGTGGAAGCCTTCTCTGTAGGTACGGCCGACTTTACATTCTCTACCCGTTTCAACCATCCCTTACCAGACAGGACATATCCGATTCAGAAATGCCTAAGTAGCGTGCTGTCTTACCGAGACAGCAATGGTCGGCAGGGGAGTTTCTTGCAATACAGTCAGTACCTACTACTTAAACTGATGGACGTATTAAACCTTTATTGGTTGACATGGAATGCAATAATGGAACTGTGTGTACTCTCAACAATATACTTGAAATTCGTATCAAATCTCACTCATTTTTCGTCACACAAATCAGTCTTAAACTTACATCTGCACACCCATCAAAGTACCCTCTCACCTACGATATCATTCAGCGCCAGTAGTCCATCGTTCTACGATGATATTAAAAGGACAGTAAGGGATGTATGTCACGTCATGAGTTCGGATATATATTCAGTCCGAGGCTGAGCTCCGCCCAGGAAATTTAGAGGCCGACTTTAACAACGGATACGTTAGATCTGACTTTCAACATGTACACACACAGAAACCATGTTATTAATTCAACAGTTTCTCATCTTAAACTTTAACACTTTGCTTTTCACAGTCAAGTACAGTCAAGTACCTCCGAATTCTAAGCGCCTGATGGGTGTTAAGAAGCAAATTTTGTACTCAGGACCCGCAAATATTAGGCGCAATCTTACAAAATTAGTAGCCCGGGCGAGCTGCGGCCCAGGATTATACACCCCTGAGTATCACCACTTACCGAAATAGGTAATAGCAGTTGTAATTATGTTAACACTTTCGGGACTTCACTGTTTAAATTAATACATCTCAATGTAATCCTAAGAAATCTCCGTATCAACAATTTTCTCGTAGTTCACGGACACAAACCTTCTAGAACAGTCCCATTATTTATAATTTGTATGTCCCAGGATTAATTTTCGAAACAAATTTTACGTCTGTCATCTTCAGCACCAAACTACCGAGTGTTTTGCGTATTGAAACCGCGTGACTTCACCGGAAAGAAATATGGTTTGCACTCGAATTAGAATTAAATCTAACCTACTGACTGAAAGTTGCGGCGTGGATATTGGGCTTCTGAATGGTCAATCAGTCGGAAAGTCAGATTTTCCAATACCATTTGTCTCCCCACAAAGAGAGTTAGAGCACCGTTCTCGAGGCAGCTGACACTCTGTCCTAACAGTGTTTTCGTGGTGCAGTGTCTGCTGTACACCCAACCGAGTTCGTAGGGGGACTTAAAGATAACAAATACCAATTTCCTGGCAATCAGTTCTCGCATTACAAGTTCAATTGTGAATCAGTAAACGCAGATCTGCTTTTCGCAGCTCAACTACAAATTTCGTTGCAGATGCCATCGCCGCTTCTTTCCTAGTTAATACACTGAATTGTAGAAAGATCACTCAATGAATCTTTCATATGACGATGGCAGTCCCTGTATTCGAACTCAGGCTGCCCTACAGTCGATCAAACTGCTTGAAACGAGGTGCTCAGCAGTGTATTTGGAAATTGTGAAACAGCACCGAGTGAAGTACGAATAAAAGCTTCTGAGAGATAATTAGGGTAATCAAACAAAACGAGAGTGAAATGTTGAGGTGTACAGCTCATGTGTAAACACGAAAAAGGTATAGAATGTTCGTCAGAGAGTTCGAAGTAAGAAGCCATTTAGGTGCACGGTCACGGATTGTACAGCAACAATAAACTGGATAATTTGGCTCAGAATAGGCATTAGTGACAGGCCTTAACCTACAAATATGGACATTCATCTTCAGGTTGAGAGAGTGGCGGAACACATCTTCACCAGGTGACTAAATATTGGTTTCTGAGAACGTCCTCTGCCACCGGCATCGCAACTTACCGTGTGCGTGTGGTGCCTGCCAGGTAGGTCAATACGGAGCTGCGGCTCTCTGTGATGTACAGCGCTGTGGCCCCGACATCGGCGTCACCGCTCTCCAGGTAGCCAGCCATTCCTGTCCACGACCCGTTCACTTTGTATCCCCACGAGTTGGTCACCGCCATTTCAACACTATCAAAATGCAACAACATCACACCTTACAACAGACATTGCTTGTCAAAACACAGCTCTAGCATTAAATATTTAAGTGTCGTGTTGCATTGTCACCTGCATTTTATTTTTATTCTGCAATTGACTGCAACTTAACTTTTAACCTTTTACTGCGCATTTCAGTATGGCCGTATCAACTTTAAGCGTGAGTGTCATATTATTTATTATATTGCGAGTAAATGGTCAAAATGAAGCCTGGGTGGGGCAACTGCGCCTGCCTTTGGCGGCAAAACAGCGAACTGCAGAATGACCAGCGGTTCCAGTCGCCGCAATAGGATTCGAGAAAAGTCAGGAGTACCTGAGGAGGTATGCGTGAGCGCATAGTGTCAACCAACTGCCACAAACAGGGACAGCAGAAAGCCAGTTAAGAGAGCAAGATACACAGAGCAGCCATTTGTGAGCGAAATGTTAAAAAGCAGTCGAACAGTGACGTAACAAGAGAGGAGTGTCGACGTGCAGAGCAGTGAGTGAGCTACCAGCGGAACAAGCATGGTGAATCCAAGTGCCAATGTAGAGCATAATTACAGACTTACTGTGAGGAAACTGAAGAGCCATGTAAGGGCAGGGCATATGGATCTCGAAAATTTGTGACATGCAGAACCCTTGCTCCAACTCGTCCGGACCACTTACTTACTTACTGTATGGAGCAGAGTCATTCTTGAGAAGCTAACTGGTTTTCAGCTAGTCAAGAAATTCCCCGCATTTTATGGAACCCGAAGGTTCATTACTGCAGTCACAAGTGCCCGCCACCTGTCCCTGTCCTGAGCCAGCTCGATCCAACCCATAACCCCACATCCCATTTCCTGAAGATCCATCTTAATATTATCTTCCCATCTACGTCTGGGTCTCCCAAGTGGCCTCTTTCCAACAGGTTTCCCCACCAAAACTCTGTATACGCCTTTCCTCTCACCCACACGCGCTACATGCCCCACCCATCTCCTTCTTCTCGATTTTATCACCCGAACAATGTTGAGTGAGGAGTACAGATCATTAAGCTCCCCATTACGTAGTTTTCTCCACTCCCCTGTTACCTCGTCAACGTCCGGACGACAACCAATGAAAATCGGGGTCAGACACAGCAACGTTTGGACTCCGCCCACTAACACTTATTGGTTCGCATCCAACCATGAGCCAGGCCTCAGACAGAAAGGTTAATTCATTCAAAAGGTGAAATGCAGAACACACAGCAACTCTTTCGCTGACTCATAAGTCCACGAGGGTACAGTACAAGGAAGGAAACCTGATAGATTTACTTTATTACCCGAAAGAGTATGTGGACAATTACCTATAAAATTTTAAGTTTATTTTTAAGTTTTAACTGCATTTTAAGAAATAGTTTTTAAAAAATATTAAAGAAATTTTAAAGAAAATCATGACAATCACATAACCTACATGTCATACCGTCAAAACTACAGTATTATTCTAACAATACATTGTAATATTTGAAAGATCTCTCAAATAAAAACATTTTACCTTTGTGTTTAAGATTTTGTAGAAGAACAACTGACAAACATAATTTTTATTCGAACATGTAGCTTTTGAAAATTGCAATAAAAATGTTGTTAGATGAAGTAACTTGAATCTACTTGTATGTCAATGATAATTAGAAACAGAGGGATGGATTCTGTTAAATTAATACAGATCGGACTTTTTTGGACTGATGTTTTAGATGTTATCTATTGTTCCTAGTTGTTTAAATCATTATGTTTTAGAAAATGGTTTTATTTCCTTCATCAGGTGAGAGGATAAAATAAGTTTCATACACGTTAGGCACAGTGTGGGTCTGGCTCTTCTAAGAGGCCCGACAGAGTAGAATTGTTCACTTTATCTACCAGCTTCGTGAAGGAAACAGTTTCCGGAATGTTAACTGGATTGATAATGTCCAACATGTCACCCAGAAAGAAAGGTGTGCATGATTGTCAGAAACCTTCAGACATGCTGATAGGCTATGTCATTATTTCTCTAGAACAGTACTTGGACAGTGGTTTTTTCTTTCTTTCAAAGCGATCATGGTTTGTATCTCTTCATATTCGTTCCACTTTCTCTGTCCTTTCTGTCATGTTCCGGGACATCATACGAGATGCTGTTGTTCGTGCGTCTAGAAGGACTGCTGTACTCATTGAATCTCTGTGGTTGACATTCACTCATTTAAAATCGTAACTGCTGTACAGGCTGGAAAGACATTCATGATAAAATCTCTTAATCATCGTTCTTACAAGAGTGGGTTAGTGTTTGTCCATCTGTCAGGTACCACACACCATCTGTGGGGACTGTGCTAACTGGGGTTCTCAAATCCTGGGCAACCAAATTTTGTATGGTGGTAAATGATACTTGTGAATCTTAGTATAGAACTTGCCGTTTGGGGGAAAGGCAGCTGGTGCGTAGGGCTGACAGCCTTACTACCTTCATGTGCCAATTTTCTAGAAACTCTGGAGCCTCAACTTTATGGAGCCCTAAGGGCCTATCCAGGACTGTGATGGGATAGCTTTGCCTTTGTGTGTTGAAGCATGCGCAATGTAGCAACGAGATTCTGAACTCACTGCGGTTTTGTACTCAAAATTTGTATATAAAGGCTAATTCACACATAGCATGCCGAGCCCATGCCTTTCCCCTGCCATGCCGTGCCGCGCCCCTGCCATGCTCAGACAGTGCCGTGTCCTTCGTGAAAGTCCGCGTGCCGGAAATATCCGAACTGCTAGTCCAACAGTTTGACAGATCATCTGTTTTGTACTGTGCTGCTACCACTCTTTACAGTCGTAGGTGTGGATCCTTGTGAGGAGGATATGATCACTGCTTGTGGGCTTTACCTTCTTGCAGAAGAAGAAGAAGAAGAAGAAGAAAACTAAAACACTCAATTCATAGAGTGTTTCGAGCAAGATAAGAGGAAGGAGAATTTCACAACCTGTTTGGACGTCTGAAAGATGACAGGCAAAAAATTTTTTAAATATTTTAGAATGAGTTTTTCGAAATTTGAAAACTTGAAACAGTTGTTGCACACAGATATTGAAAAGAAGAATACCCAATTCCTATGCCAGCTTCCTCTGTCTCTCAAATAGGAGTTAAGAGAAACGAAGCAACAACGAAATAAAAAAGCAAACAAAGAGAAGGTTCGTGATTTGCATTGTGGGATAAAAACAATAATATTTTTACCTTGCATTGAGGATGTCCACTACGATACAGAACAACGCGTAGTTAACTTTACTCATGGTGTCAATGTGTCTGTCGATGGTGTCCGTCAAGTGCAGTAGGCTGTCATTATTTACCACCTGCCAACAGCACCACCACCATGCTTTTTTTTCACAATGTGTAACAAAGTAACATTAACACAATTACATATTTCTGTAACAATCGGTTTCGAACCCTATTCAAAAACAGTACACCTCTGTGCCGTGGGCCTCGGCCGTCCGCTATCTAGGCCTTGTGCTAGATTCAGAACTTCTCTCCACCCGGCACCGGCACACCGTAGCCAATAAAGCCACGGGCATATTCCGTAATATTTTCCCCCTCTTCGTCCTAGACTCAACGCTCACACAATCCAACAATTTAACCCTCTATAAATTACTTATTCCATCCATTCTTACAGACGCCTACCCCCCACCCCCTCCC
>Ga0136643_10013845_pt1 | contig 12090 bp, 6 predicted proteins | sample TergutLab28metaG_FD_96883 | JGI IMG/M metagenome (GOLD analysis project Ga0136643, IMG submission 96883) | Labiotermes labralis P1 segment gut microbial communities from Petit-Saut dam, French Guiana - Lab288 P1 (version 3) (version 3) | ecosystem: Host-associated > Arthropoda: Insects >...
GGTTAATGTGGGTGTACGGTTTGATTTAGGTGGTGGTGGGAAAAGTTTTACGGAGTCAAAATATTGGCAGAAATTTGGGGGGGGGGGATGATTGGCCTCATGTTGCGGTCGTTTTACCCTCTACGATGTATTCCGGTACCCATTAGATATGAGCCTTAGAGCCTGTCTGGATGATCTAGAGAAGGGAAGAACTTTTCTGATGCTAGAAAACGAACCCTGACTCCCTCAGTGCTGCAGACCATTGCTCGGTCACTACACCGACTGAGCCGTCTCTGCTCACGCCTACCCAGCAGGTATCTCAAATTCGGATGCCTGTAGAAGTACGACGCATGCGAAATCTGTTACCATTATGCATGGGGGGAATCAGGTAAATGTTCGGCCGTCGAGCCCGCTGTAACCCGAACCTCCCGCTTCAGCCACCCACCCAGACCACGATTTGGGCTTACTCCGAGTTTACCCGCGGATTGAGTCTCCCGTACCGCAGCTCTGCGTACAGAGATCGAGCTAGACTACGGCCAGGCATCAGCTAGATTTTCATGACTATAAGCCAAACCACAACGTTTATCCGCTTCCATATTCAATGTATCACTCGACGGGAGGGGGGCCTTATACCGACTTTGGAGGGAGCTGAAATATCGACGGGTTAGATGATGGAGTGGATCCTCGCTCCTGATGCCGGGGATTAAAATCCTCTCTCTGCTGTAGCCAATACGATATTTCAAAACGTATGGTTTTGTCGTATACACTGGGCGTACGTACATACCGATTTAACGTACAAAGATTCTGACGCTGGTGTGCTGTAATTAGAAGCGACTGATGTCCTAGATGTTGTCTATCGCCACTGGCGAAAATAAACCCACACAGCTGTTGGGAGGATGGATCTCTCTCCGTCTTCAGTAGAAAATAAGAAGTAAAAAAGGAACTACTGTGTTTGGTTCTTTAGGAGTCACTGAAACATGTCAAGGTCCGACCGTAATAGGTCGCCCCTCTTCCATTTACTCCTGAAGACGGAGACAGATGCATCTCCGAAACGTCGTGTTTTTTCGGCCTGAGACGATGGGCCGTGTCTGTAAAATCAGTCACGTCCAATACACATTGATTTTTGCATGAACCATTCTTCAATATACCATATGTAACATGCTATGGGTCACATATGGAGAGAATACATACGTCCGAGACCCAGAGCAATAGGCTCAATTCCGCTTGCGTCATTATGTTGGGTCGTGTTGCATGATCGCCCTGACCCAGCACGGGAGATTAGATTAACGAGTGATGGATCTGTTTTGTGGTGTGGGTGTCATCATTGGTGCGAAGGAATTAATGAAAATCTCTCTGCAACCTACATATACCAATAATGTCCTGTCAGTAGTGCTTGTACTATTTTACAGTCACTAATACAGACACAGTTCGTATTGTCGATATACCTAATTATTCTGTCCGTATTGTGGACATTTTAGGTCTTTAGTCCCTATCTAAATGGGCACAAAAACGTGGTATGTTGCGATTCAAATTTAAACAGAAAAAGTGGACGTGTTGGCGTCCCTAATTTGGGCCCCTTTCACAATAAAATTGACGATCCAATTAAAATACAAACGTCTGATTTCTCTGCATTATAGATTAAATTACGGCTGCTAGCAGAACCGTCAATACTGCAAACATCGTTTCTCTTCCAGTGATGAATACTGTTCGTTTTGAAATTTGTAAAGACGTTCACTTCACTTTCGGTTGTACCGGCGCGCTATCCTTTTACTGGTCAATTTATTCTTGGACAATGCCTCTCATGTTTTAAAGTAACTGATATCGCGGAACATAGTCATTCCTTGGTTCGACTCCAAGAAGAATTCCCTTTTACAAACGGACATGTTTTCTGCATTTGCTGGCAACTCGGGGACTAAAAAGAACACGTGGCAGTGAAATGTATAGCAGCGATGCACGTGGCTCAGATATGCACTTTGTCATAAATTTAGTCTCTCCTTCGTTCTGCTAACTGAACTAACAGAAGTCATTAGATTTTTTTGTAGCGAGGCTGATTTGAGAAGCAGCCAGCAACACTTCAAATTCAAAACTTAACACATGGCCCTGCGTGAATAAACTTTATGTAGCCAGATAACGGACATGGAACATATCTCCAAATGTCGAGCAGCAGTCAAGGAACGTGATCTAGTTCGGTATAAAGAGTGGTCTAATGGTGTAATAATATAAACAGCCAACTAGATGCAACAATAATAATTTTGCTAATAATCTCAATCAGCTCAACATGTTTCGGGCGATAATTTCGCCCATCCTCAGGAGCACGAGATTGTGTTTAAAGCATGTGGTATAAAGAACCGACGATGGTGCCTGCCGGTGTCCAGGTCACCAGCAGGCAGCATCGTCGGTGCTTTATACCACAAGCTGCAGACACAGTCTAGTGCTCCTGAGGGTGGGCGAAATTATCGCCCGAAACATGTTGAGCTGATTGAAATTATTAATAAAATTATTATTGTTGCATCTATTTGGCTGTTTATATTATTATTATATCAGTGATGTACGGTCACACAAACATCAAAATGATCTAATGGTGTTGTGATGTGATGAGTGGATTTAATTTTTTTATTATTTTAGTGGGTCCAGATAACCATACGGAAGTTAGAATTCATATTCAAATTTGAAAGTCCATATACCAAGGAATCTTTTAGTTATGTCTTTATATGCACATTTCAGACACTTCGTCTACGGTTGCTACCAAAAAATCCGTAAGATAAAGTCACTGCGACCAGTTTAGTACTTCGGTCTTATATATTTTAAAACCTTGCAGCATCTTGTTAAGACACTACATAATAATTCGGAATGTATTCGATGTATTTTAAGGAATACAGTAAAAGGCGTACATTATTTAATGTTGCGTTTAAAACGTATGAACTGTGATTGTTCATTTGCTTGTGTTTCATTAAAATTTTTCAACCAACGAATGCACATATAATTTCACATAAAACACTTTAAAAACACTCCGACAGGTTTCGATCTTGTCAGATCATCATCAGGGAGCTTAGTTCCTTACCACTACTCCACAACACATTCCTACACAACATGATATGCTGCCACAACACCTCGTTTGCAAATACCAATTGAATTGTGAATACTATAACATAACTTTAGCAAGGAACTAAGCTCCCTGATGATGATCTGACAAGATCGAAACATGTCGGAGTGTTTTTTAAGTGTTTTATGTGAAATTATATTCGCATTCGTTGGAAATAAATTTTAGTGATTCTACAAAAATGCACGGTGCTACAATAAGATTTATTGCTTGTGTATGTTACGTGGTAATGTTTGTGACTGTGCCGTATTTGACAAACAAACAAACAACAGCATTCTGCGAGATTTCAGGCTTCGGCCGCGGTGTAATTGCGACCTTCGCTTTTATGCGTTTCTACGCAGCGTAGATTGGTAGTTTGTGACCGACGTTTCGGGACAACCTGTCGGTCCCATTTTCAAGGGTCAAGCAGTCCGAGAAGAATGCCGGGAACACTGAGGTGCGCAGTTATGTAGGGAATGGTGTGGGCGGTGATTGGTTCTCAGAGAACGTGACGCTAGCCAGTAGGATTAGTGGAGCGTGAGGGAGAGGGAACGGAGGGAGGAAATGTTCCCGGCTTTCTTCTTGGACTGCTTGACCCATGAAAATAAGAACGATAGGTTGTCCCGAAACGTCGGTAACTAACTGCCATGCTACGCTGTATAAAGTTCCAGAAGATAGATCTCGAACAGCATTCTGTTGAATTTTTTTGACGTGTCTGTACATTATTTAATCATTTCAGTTTCTCTGATTAACGCAGGTGGCAGTTATTCGTAAATTACGTCCTGATGACGTTTCTGATAGCGGGTACCAAAGCCTTCTCCTCTTATTACTGCTAATTATCCTTACCGTATTTATTAAGTAACCTTTAGAGATGAAGCCGTGTGTAATGTAGAGCGAAGAGTGGTACATGACCATGATTCTTGCGATCAGTGCAGACGTAGCCTGATTTTCTTTCATCTGCATGCAGTTCTAGTTCCCTGCTTACCAAAATCTTTTCCCTGTACAATATGTAACAATTTGCGAGAGGGTCTTCGCTCTTGTGTGACGTTGCGTGGCGTACGTTCGTAGCTGGTTATTGATGGTCTGGGACAACACACCGGTCCGATCTTCGAGGGACTTGTAATCAAAGAAGCCTGCTTGATCCTTAAAGATGGAACCGACATGTAGCTCCGAAACGTCAGTAACTAACCACCGACCTACAACACCGAACATCCCAGAATAGCGCCGCGGCGGAACTTTGCAATTTCGCATAGGAGACTGTTATTGCTTGCCTCTGATCGGTAAGTTTCTTTTGCATTTTGGTTGTCCACTTTTTTAGTTGCGTTCGCAGCATTGCGAAAAGCGACTATTAGCTTTGTCATATCTGTCTGTCCGTCTGTCCAACCTTCTGCATGGAACAGCTCGGGTTCTACTAGAGGGATTTTCTTCAAACTTTATATTTGAATATCTGAAATTATTCGTACCATCTGATGATATCGAGAAAGAAATTCTTGTACGCAAGAGGGGCAAATTTGCTTGTGATTAGCACTGTGGGCCCACGTTGACAGATACTGCAGTACGGAGCACGTACTTCGCCATGCCAAAAATGTCTACCTCAGAAACGCGATAAAAATAGTAATGTAGAACCTTAGATTTTCGATTATGGACCAAGGGTTGACGGTTCTTTGAGAGGTGCTGAAGTGATTTTATGTAGCCTACCGAGACGGTCTGCGAAACGCTGCTTTGATGTGCAAAGTGAGCCCCACAGTTCTGTGTCAAATTATTTTGAATTACTGTTTTTATTTAGATAACATAGTTGTTTTATACAACGTAATGATTTACGTATTTAGTTTGGTGCACGTGTACGTTGTTATGTTATAATTGTTGTCTTTTTAAAGGGGAGGAAGAGCAATGTGTGCACTCTCGCGATCACAGGCGTCCTTTGTCTAGACTCTACTGGCACTTCTTAAAATATTCTTCTTTTTTCGTTCTTGGTTGCAAAACAGCACGTGAATGTTGTTCCAGCTGTCTGTGGCGGCCGATATACTACCACATCTCACTCGTTATGAATTTATCTATTTGTCGGAATGTGGTGTGGACGGTGTGGGTTCTTTGACTGTCACGCCACGAACTGAACATTACTCGTTCAATGCCTCTGGCAGATAATCAGCCTCAAGAGATTTCCTTTTTAAACGACTGGAGACAAAAACTTTTTTTCTGCACACCGTATCCATGTGCTCTTAGTCTGTTGTTGAGCTAATTTTCGGCAAATTTGGCTTGTTTAAGATTGTTTATCCGACACCTACTTGTTGATAAAACAAATGCAACACGACATATTTTAAAATGTGTTGTATATAATCTACACTTCAGAGTAGGTCTAAATAAAGTGTAAAGTAAAGTGTACCAATAGCATTGTATTCATTTATATTGAAATAGGGGTAAACATCCTATAGCTGAAACCTTCCTAAAACGAGAGCTGTAAATAAAGAGTTTTATCTCGAAAAAATTCTTAGTAAATAAATTCACATGCTATAATACGTATCATTGATCTGGAAATCAAAGATTGCCTATTTGAAACAAGTGCCTTTTTGAGTGAACGTAATGGCAAAAGGATAAATAATTCGTGACATATACCAAAGAACTCAGTCGTAAAACTGACCAGGTGTTGTGTGGAATTTTCTATGTGCCTTTCCCTTCTTACTGAACAAGATTAGAAGCCAAAACCAAGCTAGCACCAAATTTATCAAATTTGTACGCCCTTGCGGGTAGTTCGAATTTATTCCTGTAAAGAAAAGTATTTAAACAGGAATTATGTCAGAACTTGACAAGCTGTTCTAACTTCACTCCCTTAGCACGGCTCCCTCTCTTCAGTGGGTCACTTAACGTAGTTTAGGAACCAACTGTTCACTATTTAGTAGCTGCATTACTTGGTTGCGTTCAAGCTCTGAGACATTTATTGAACAAATTCTTTCTATACAGTGGCAACATTTACTTCAATCTCATAGGAGTAAATGGTTTTCTGCTAATTTGGCGTTCAGGTGACCGTGTATCGTGATAAATTCTTATAATAAAACCATCTAGATGCACTAATTTCTCAATTTTATTTTTGGAATAAAACTCTACATGTTTCGAACAGTTCCTCTGTCCATCAGCGGGCAGGATCAGGACGGAACTGCAGTTCCGTCTTGATCCTGCTCGCAAGCTGTCAGCAAACCTGTATGACATATAACATTGCTGTGTTTACAGTGAAAAACTCCTGATGATGGAAAGAGGAACTGTCCGAAACATGTAGTATTTATTCCAAAAATGAATTTGAGAAATTAGTGCATCTAGTTGGTTTTATCATAAGAAGGTTTTCTGCTAATAAGTTGGTCCTAAATCTGGATAAAGGAAATACAGTAATGTTTAAAGTGACAAATGCACCGCACTGTGTATGAAAAACTTGTTATAAAGCAAAGTGTGTACAAGAAACGTTAAGTACAAAATTTCTTGGCTTACAAACTGATAACCGTCTAAACTGTAAGAGTCATATTCATCAAACCATTCGTAAGTTAAATGGAACATGTTACACATTTAGGTCCGTATTTCATGTCAGTCACATTAGCACGCACAAATCAATTTATTTTGCTTATTTTCATTCTATAATGATGTATTGCAAACATTTTGCGGATGATTTGTCCAACAGTCGGAAGATATTTACTTTGCAAAGAATTGTTAGAATTATGGTTAGTGCAAAACCTTTAACTTCTGTAAAAGTCTGTTTAAGGAATTAGAGATTTTACCTGTTCCATATTAATATATGTTTTCATTAATGAACTTGATTTTAAATAACCTAGATAATTTCCGAACAGATTAGTCTGCACACACTACTAATAGAAGCGATGAACACAATCTTCACAGACCAAATGATAACCTTTGCACGCTTCCAGAAAATTCCATTCTGTGTTGGCATCGGAATTTCCCAGCAGTTTGTCATATAGTATCAAAAGTCTTAAAAATGAGAAGGCACAATTTGAAGTATCAATAAGAAAATATTTAAATATGCACTCTTTTAACGCCGTAGCTGAATATTTTTATGTTTAAGCATTACCATAATACTGTATATGAAATCTTTATGGTATTTGTGTTTTATATTTTGCATATTTTGAGTATGCTGTGTTGTATGTTTATGACTTATTCTATCTCCTAAGTCATTCTGGCAAACATTTGGATCCATGTATTATGTATGTATGTATGTACGTATATATGTATGTATGTATTTAATTTTGTGTCTGTATGTATGAGTGCATGTATGAATGTATGTATCTGTGTGTGTATGTATGTATGTAAGTATGAATGTATTAATGAATGTATATAAGTATTATGTATTTATGTATGTATGAATGTAGGTATTATGTATATATGTATGTATACGTATGCATGTATTTGTATATGTATGTTTGTATACGTATATGTATGAAAATAAATATGGGCTACTCAGTGTAACATTATATAGTGTCAACAGGCTTCAGGGACGCGACGCCATTTTGTACGGAGACTAGTTTCCTCTGAAATATTGCTCTGCATTTACTGGAATATACGACGTCACGTGTCTGAAGATTATCTTAGTGTCAACTGTGGAAGAATTTCAGACTTCCATTTAACAGTAGGCACATAACCTAATTTGTTGTTACGTATTCATTATCGTGACATTTTTTATTTTCCTGTATATAAAGCTAGTTTGAAGGTGTGTTTGTACTCCCACATGAGCTAGTTAACTCCTAGGATGACAGATGACGTTCATCGCCAAACGGCCGCGATGCATCCTTACAGGTTTTGGACCTCGGAGACAAAATGTATTTTGGCTTCAAACTTCAACTGTGTTTATTTCGTGAATAATAACCCCGAAGAGCGCTGTGTGTAATAATCGAAGAAATGACACTATTGATGAAAACAGAATGAAGTTCTGTGATGTTGAAATGGGCTTTGGTACAGTGACAAAAGTTGACAAAGACCATAAATGTGAACTAAAAAGAAAATATGTCATGTTTGCTCTTCGCTTCTTGTTGTAATAACAGTCATTTCACAAGGACAGATACCTAATATTGGCTTATTTCACGATTTTTATTCCAGGGAAATTTACATCTAGCTTACACCTGCTAAATCTGGCAAGCTAATTACATTTTGGTTTGTTGAGGCCAAACATCTTTTTCACGTGGCCCAAAAAAAAAAAAAAGAACAGTTTATAAATTTTATAAAAATGTTCATCCCACAGAAAATAGTTCGCCGCATGAAATATTAATCACGTGAACTGTGGCTTTGACATGACAGACTGTGATATAATTGTGGTTTTTGAAATTGGTGCATGACATAAAATATTAATCTCATTAACACCGACAATTTTATTTGAAATTGTTTTCGATGTGGTATTTATCGGAATATAAAGAAAGATAGGAAAAGGCTGGCAGTACACTGTGACATTTATAGTGTAATTACCTTCCATATATAAATACCAGATATGTGTCTGCCAAAAACCTTAATTAACATCACAGCTTGTATTTTATGTGCAAACACATTCGAGAAATATGTGAATTTGATGAATCGTAGGTTAGTTAACGGCACTCTATGGGCTTTAACGGTTACTTGTGTTCGAATTATGCGATATGTTTATTCCTTTTGTTGAATTTTAAAGGATTCTGGAGAAAGCGGTCGTGGCTTACGTCGAGGTTGACTGTAGAGTCCCTGCATTTGCCTGGAGGGACTGAGGTGAAACATAAAACCATTCCAGTTGTAAAAGTCGGTGTTCTGTCTAAATTAGAACTGGCGTCTCTCGAATACTGGTTAGAAGCATTACCGCCTGAGGCATCGTGCTCGGTATACGTACGCTATAATGGGTTAAATAGCATTAGGGTCTGTAGATTTTACCTTCGCAACGTAAAGTCGCAGGGACTGTGCCATATGAATAATTTCGATGGGTTGTGATGTGGACGCCGGTTGCTATAGCGTAGCATGCTGCCATGTTATATCTTGGTGTGATGCTCACGGAAATTCCCTCTGCAGTAAGACTAAAATCACAGTAGCAGATAAATGGTAAAGGTCATCCCATGATACGCATATGCTGGTACAGAGGGCAGGCGGAAGTATAGTTCGGAGACATTCGCAACCCGGCACAAGAAGGAGGCGGGTGGTCAACACCACGCTTCGTCCGCTTTACCTCTGGGAAGACCCGGTACTCGTTGAACAGGAGGCTGCGTGAGACTCGGAGCCAGTCTGGAGAGCACGAGAAAACTCACGTTCACCGGGATTCGATCCTCGTACCGTCCGACCCGTCGATAGTCGCTGTACCGACTGAGCTATCCACAGCAGACATGTTTCTAATATTGTATAAAATTGTGTTATTCATTCGTCTGTGTCGTCGGTACAGGCAGCGTGGTATATAAGCCTACCGTAGGCTCTGTATCACTCATACGGTAATATTTGATCGTGTCCCATCCGTTGGAGCATTTTTATGTCGCCAAGTATTCCACAGCTGAGCGTGTTTGAGGGAAATGTTTGGGCCTAAGATGGACCATGTAACAGGGGACTGGAGGGGAGATTATGTTCTGTACTCCTAACCAAATATTGTTCGAGTGATCAAATAAACAATAACGATATGGCGGGTATGTGGCACGTGTGGGGGACAGGAGAGCTGCGTACAGGGTTTTGGTGAGGAAACTTGAGGGAAAGAGACAATCTGGAAGACCTAGATGTGGGTGGGAGGATGGTATTAAAATTGTTCTTAAAGAAATCGTTTGGCAGCCGTGATCTGGATTGATGTGGCTCGTAATAGTGTAAGGTGGTGGGGTGTTGTGAACGCGGCGATGAACCTTTGGTTCTCATAAACTGCGGGAATTTATTGATGTGCTGAAGAATTGTTAGCTTCCCAAAACGGACTCTGATCCTTGTAGTTAAAGTATTCCATGGTGAGATAAATTGTCTTCTTCCAACATTGTGCGTCTCGTTTGGCTTGCGGTACCCACGGTTTTGTAGTCCATCTTTGTCTGCTTTGAGTCCTATCAGAGTCTGTTGGGAACTAATCTGTGTGCGCTCGGCAGTCAAACTGACAGGAACATGACGTCGCCTGAGATGAACGCGCGTGTGACATGTAGTGACAAGTTGTGACTTGCAAGAAAGCTGCTCTGAAGATGCCATTTCTTTCCGGTTACTTTTCATCACTCATGTTAATTCGAGGTAAAGGGAGACGGGAAATCGCCTGTTAGTAAGGAACCAAATTCTTGATCACCTGCGAGCGAGGCTCGAAACGTAAAGTCAAAACCGTTTTCTAAAAAAGTTATGTAGCCGAACATAATCGATATTTTTTTTTTCTTAGGATTTCTGGCTTCAGTTACGGACGGTTCATGACCATGCGTTGTAAGTTAATCTGTCAACGTATATTCGGGATCGTCGGTGATAGGTAGGAGGGGAGAGATTTAAACGCCGAAAAGGTTAGGAGCTGATAACGGACCGGACGCTAGCAGTGTAAGGAAGTCAGTCGCTTACGAGTGTGGTGTAGGTGGGAGTACAGAGAAGTGACTGTGTCAGTTTACTAGAAATGATGTAGTTGTTTAACTGGTTGTAGCACTCCATTATTTTACATCAAGAATAAAATTAATAAATAAAACGTAAGTAAAAAAAAGAAAATCGCTAAAACTATATGTGATTCGGTGAACCACACCCGTTTCCCGAAAGAACCTACCAGACTGAGCGCGTCGGGACAACAAAGTTACGAAGGTTGATCGTGTAGGGTTACGTTCGCAGCACTGAAAATTGTCGCGGATGTAACCAGTAGGTATCTTCACTTCGTTGCTGCTGATTCATTTTCATTGCCTTTTGAATAGTGACACATTCCGCATAGATGATTTATCGACAAAATGTATCAAAGAAGAACGATGATCATAGTTATATTTTTGCGGTTATAGGTTAAGACTAGTACGTAATCAACTTTACGAAAGTGCGATAATACGGTATCGCAGTATTTCGCGAGCCGTAGAAAGTTGTGCGAATGAGTAGAAAGACTCGACATGGTATAGAGAAGGAGGCTCGTTAACTATTTAAAGATTGAGATTAACCTAACTTAACAAAGCTTCTCCTCGTATCACGCAGTAAACGCAATACATGTAGGTTATAACAAGACAGGAATTGTACGTATTACGTAAAGTTGAGGCCCGTTCGTGCAAACATTGCTGCCTTGGAAAAGCAATAACTTAAGTATTCTAAGTGCGTGTCTGTAAGCTGAGGTATCCAGCGTGAAATGCTCACGTGACATTTTGTCATCTGTGGCATGTCCGGCTGTATTATATATATATATATTTTTTTGCGTTATCTCATAAAGGCACGATTTTCGAAGGAAAGTTATTGAACATAAAATGTATGTTTTGATTTTCTCTACAACTTTTGTCTGAAACATGCCTCATTCTAAGAAGAACTGAGCGAGACATGATCGAAAAAATATATAATGGTCTTCGTGTAAAGTACCCGATATTCTTGTCAGATTACAATGCAACTAGAATTTTCTCGACAGCTTTTCGAAAAAAAAAAAAAGTGAAATATCAAATGTCATGAAAATCCGTCCAGGTGGAGCCGAGTTGTTCCATGAGGACACAAGGACGGACAGACGGACATGAAACTAAAAATCCCTTTTCGCAGTTTTGCTAACTCGCCTAAAAACCAATCAGTAAATGCCGTATAGGGAGAGAATTTCTGTTTATTCTGAGAACAACAAATGACGCATAAATCCAAGTCTGTGGACAAAACATAAAATTTTGTGGTGTTAAACCTGGTGGTACATATAATTACCACAGAATTTTAAAGGGTTAATGACTCACGTTCTGAGATGCCGTTAGCGTATGCTGATGACAGTGCATCTGAGATGCCGTTAGCGTATTCAGTCCAAGCGAAGAATTCCTGCTGATGACAATACATCTAAGACGCCGTTAGCGTATTCAGTCCAAGCGAAGAATTCCTGCTGATGACAATACATCTGAGATGCCGTTAGCGTATTCAGTCCAAGCGAAGAATTCCTGCTGATGACAATA
>Ga0136643_10013846_pt1 | contig 12090 bp, 7 predicted proteins | sample TergutLab28metaG_FD_96883 | JGI IMG/M metagenome (GOLD analysis project Ga0136643, IMG submission 96883) | Labiotermes labralis P1 segment gut microbial communities from Petit-Saut dam, French Guiana - Lab288 P1 (version 3) (version 3) | ecosystem: Host-associated > Arthropoda: Insects >...
CCCCACCACCACCACCACCACCACCACCACCACCTCCAATTTTTTTGTATTTATTTGCTCCACTTACGCTTTAACTGCCAAAAAGAAAGTACTAATTATTTAGTGTCCTACTTCACTTGTATATTTGTTTGTTATTCCATTTGTGGCAATGGTCCATTTTATGATGTGCCACTCCATTAAACTAAACCAGCTGTGGATCAGAAAAATGATACAGCACAACATCAGAAGAAAATTAATACTCAGACTAGTAAAAACAAAACAAACCATTCTTATAATAAAATGCATAGAACTAACGAAGACAAATGAGTAATTAGCAATGAAGAAGGAACAGAATTTGGGAGTTTACAATATACCAATGGGAATGAGAAACATGGTCTGCCGGAGGAAAAGCATGTACCTCATACACCACATGCCACCCAAACCAGAAAACCTGCCTTCCCTACAAAATGAAAGGCCACTGCTAGAAGATGCCAGGCCTTCCTGTCATCATGAATGAAACACATTTAGAAATTCCCCCCTTCAAAAGCAAGAATGACAGTATGCAGAGTGCCAGGACAGAGGAGAGAGGTTGGTGCATAGGGGAGAGGTATCACATAAGGGTAATTGCATGTGCAGAAGGCCAAGTGACCTCAGTACAGAGGTCACAAAGACATAACACATGGTACAGAATCAACCATACAATTTCGAACACTTGAAATTCTATTTTCATTCTATTTTTAGTTATGTTCCTAGTTACATGATTATTTGCGCTTTATTGAGAAATGCAGGGATCTGTGACAGGCATCTTGGCACTGTTATGTTTAGTCAGGCCAGCTCTGGCTCTATAACTCCCTCATTGTAAATACCCATGCTTGTACATTGCTAGTCACATTAGGTCTTCAAATTTGACTATACTTTTCTACTTGTATGCAGCTTATCAGTTTCCATATGCCACTGACTTTATCAGTAATGTCAGTGATTGCAAAGAAATGTGTAAATTGCACCTATGTAGGAATGAAAAATTTAATTGTAAAACTTAGGACTGACATACGTCAGAGACAACTATAGGCAAAGTTATTTGATATAAGTTAGATAGTTTATGTATTGATACAAAAAGGGCAAGTGTTCAAACAGTTATAAGATTTTTTTACAGGGACATAAACACATCAATGTGTTGGTGAAGAACGTACTGGTTTTTAAGTTGTATATGACAAAAATGTACGTACACATGAATGTTGACCTATCTTACCAACTGCATATATGACACACAATGAGAAGAAGGAAAATGTAAGGAGATGGGAAAGATGTATTCCTTTATCTTTTATGGTTTATATTAAAAAACTGTCAATGGCTCAAATCATATAGTACTGATGAACTGGACAAGATGTGGCAGCAAGTGGCTGCAACCTAATGTCAGGTGCTATTCTGGCATTTGCCTGGTGATACTGAGGAAATTCACAAATCCCTCAGTCAATACAGCTAATCTGTAGAGTGAGATTTGAACTCGTAACATCCCACAAACAAACCAAGAGTGATACGCTATAAATTATGCTTGTCAAGACAGGGAACACGAAGAAGAGATATGACTCTGCAAATCAATCAGCATGCTCCGTCATTCTGACAGTATAAGTCAGATCCGAGATGAATAAAACCAACTCGTATTACTCACCTCATAAGTGACTGTGCCCAAATACGTCTCTGTTAACATCTGTCCACTGTCCAACAAAGGCATGAAACTTGATTTCCGTGTTGTTTCCAAAATCTGGACTGATTCACCATCCTAAAAAGGCAAATTATGATACCATTAATTGCTCTCACAAGTTAATACTTAAATGTAGTACTGTATGAGAAGAGATAGCTGTGACAAGTTCTACAACTTAAACCAGAAAAAGATAAGTCAACTGGCTCTTGAAGTGGCTTATGAGTAAAAGCCTCTTATGTACTTATAAATCTGGTGAGATTCATTGCATCACTATTTGGTCCGAGGGTCTGCAAGGATTAAGCAGTGATGTATGGGAGTATGACTATGCGTAATGAACAGGAAAGAATAAGGACATAAATTTTCACATACTATTTGAAATAATAGCCCAGCACGCCCCTGCAGAAATAGAGAAACTCATGACAAACTTGCCCTCGTAACTGACGGTGTGCACTCGGCAAATAGTAAGACAAAAGGTTAAACATGCCAAAAAGATACACAAGGGAACACAAATCTTGACAGTTGATTTGTATATCAGCAATACTTGGAATTCGGTTACGTTCCCGTATCAAAACTAGGCTGAGATACTGAATACAAGGAAGCCTTCATGATTTTCCTCAGCCTCTCCAGGTAAATGCTGAGATGCTACATCAATTAGACATGTCTGCTTCCTTTGCAATGCTTACCAACTTTTCATCAATCATCACTTCTTGCTACATAGTCTGAGGTACTAAAAAATTCATAAATCATATCATAAAGATAACGAAGATTAACCTCAACACTAGATGCGGGTTCGTGATTAGCGTCACTTCAAAATCATTTTAACTGTTTTATGCAGAGCCTGTGATAACTATCAGATAGACTGGATGGAAGAAAAAAAAACAATCTGCAAGCAGTGGTAAAGAAAAATCTGTGCCTATGCTGCTGGAAATTGAATCCCAGTAACAGAGGCAGCCTATCTCATATTTGAACCTAAGAAAAATAAAATAAATTGCAGTCAGCAGGTTACCAGGTGATGTTAATTCCGTTAAACAGAAGAGTGACGACGTAGACGGTAAATTGGCAGGAATATACATATATACTTTTATTGGAGAAATTCCTTTAGCAAGGGGCCAGGAGAAACACATATACTATAGTTGGGTGATCAACATATGATGAGAGTTAATGTGGAAGAAAGCTGTCATAGTCTATCACAGTGCTGTTGTAGCACTGTCTGGAGGGACAAAACAACCATTAAAATACTTCAGTCAGGACAAGTTTGTTCCAACTAAGCACCTCCAACACAGACATGCTTTACCAGCATGCTTAATAGGATAATGCAATGGTGGAAATTATGGAAATACGTTTTAGGGATGAGACCCGAAGTGAAATGAAGTTAAGGTCTAATGGTGAGCTCTTCTTACGGACCTTTCAGTTACAGACAACAAACAGTTGTTTACTGTTGTATTACAGCATGGAAGTTTCTTCAAATCTAAGGATGATTTTGAATTAAAATACCAAACATGAAAGACATTCAGTAAGGTGTTCAAAACACCACCATATAGTTCCAGTAAATAAGTCTGTTATTATTGACCCATAACCTGTTACAACTGTCCAGATTGGTCATCATCAGGTAGGTGTCAGATACACAAAAGAACGTTATATTCTTTTCGTGTATCCGATACCTACCTGATGATGGCCGATCTGGACAGTTGAAACAAGTTATAGTGAAAAATAAAAGACTAATACACTACATCTGTATGGTGGTATTTGGTTGGATAATGAACACTCTATTGAGCAATACACACAACGATACAATATCACCCAAAAAAGACATTAGGCTCAATGTAGCAAAAAACTTACACTGTATAGCATCCGCCTTTTTCTAAGATGTGTGACCTTGTAAACTTTTCCAATTGTCAGGTTCTTGCAGATTCCAAGATGTTGTTGTAAAGTTATGTGAAACAGCCGATTCTCATGCATGAACTCCACAAATTTAACTTGTGGCTTTGTTCTAGAAACACAAATAATATCTATGGTACCGTGGTGTATGTGCTAATGAAAACCCCCATTCAATATTAGGAAGCAAATAAAATGATTAACACATTGAGAATTCATCCTAATAAAGTACCAGCAATTAAATGAAAAGCATGTCATGGAGGAAAAAAGTACAAGGCCATATTCTGCCTACGCTACTACACTTCAATAAAGGGGAGAATGAAAGGTCTGGCCAACTGTTGTAGGCAAGTTTGAATTTTTTCTATGTACTCCAGTGCATAAAAAAGACAAAGACTTGTCCAACAGACAAAATGCAAGAGTTTATATAAAGACATAAAGCCAGTGGTCTCTGTACTTCAAAAGGAAGAAAAACCTGTTGCTTATTGACTAATGTGTGGTGCATAACTCTTATGGCATACAAACACAGCACACTTGACCTTTGCGCATGACCCCCAAACACCACAAGTTACATGCAAACTCTGGTGTAGGATAACATCGAATACACAAAACATTCATACCAGAAGTACCTTGTATGAAAGAGAAGGGAGATGGTGACTGCAATTACAAAATTAATTGCTGTCAATGGAATGAAAACGATTTAAGTGGCTTATAACTACATCTCAGTTACACCTATCGATACTAATTCTGGAAGATACAAGTCGGCCAATGATGATTGCAGTGACTGAGAAGAGTCACAAGGGTAACTGGATTTCACAGTTTCACCTACTATACTTCTATTAAATGTGGGTAAGGTAAACATGACATGAAGCTGTCTATATCAACACCAACTAGCAACAGCAACAACACTGCAACATCACCAAATTACGGCACAAGTAGAAACTGAGTTTAGTTTCCAAGTTCAAGCAAAGAGAGGGTTCCATCTATATTGACAATTGAATATTTTCTTTCTTAATTCAGATAAAGCCACAAGAATTTGTGGATTTCCAGGATTTCAAAGTGACGCAGTTGAGAACACTGTTCTCCTGGGATACTGTGCATTGTCACTGGGTGTTTGCTGCCCAGTGTTTTGAGACTGTGGTGGCATCATTGAAATTGCACCACCAACCCTTGATGATGAGGCCAACACAAGGGTTTGAAATGTAGGGCAACAAACACCAGTGATAGAGCACAATATCCCATAAAAACTTAGTACTTAAATGCATATAATGAACACTTGAAACTTACCTAAACATATGACTGAAAGCTATCAGCTGACCCACAACAGTTTTCAAATGATGTTTCTTCTTCTGCCCACTGCCACCAGCCATACTGCTGCATAGAAAAATAACATTCACCACCCAAAATGCAAAACTGGAGATATAAATCTGCAACATTTATAACATAAACACATCAGTTACCCACCAATTCCAATTTGTCTATGGGACATCCCACACCAAACAAGTAAATCTTTCATTTTAGATTTTAATCACCCTTGGCACTAATGTGCACACATTCATTACATAAAAGACTGTCAAGTACTGGTGTTGCAATTCTCAACATGAGAAATGGCTTCCAGAATGCTGAAATCATCACTGTCATCATCATCATCATCATCATCGGCTCTACAGCCCTGCGGGGGCCTTGGCCTCCTCAGAATGCTGAAATACATTTCATAATTGTTCAGCTGCAAATTTTTCAAGTGTTTTTAATGCTATATAAATGAACGCTAAATAAGCCAAAGGAACTGGCCATCATACACAGTGTCTACAGTCCTTGTTTGAAAAATTCCCTACAATTATGACACGGTTTCTACTTTTCATGCTCACGAAATGCACTTTGGCGTTGAACAAAAATAAGTAAGACTTTTAAATTTCCACAGAACATAACAACATAGGTCTGTTACTGTGTACAGTAACTCTCTCTGTAATGTAAACACAGGATTGGGCATGAAGTTGTGATGTTTTTCCATAGGAAACTGCAACAGACTCCACTACAAATCAAAATGTTAAGGAATAACTAGAATAAAGATTGGAGTTTAGAATTCATATCTTACTTTCTGAAGATTACTTGTTCCAGATGACCCTCATGACATTTGATATATCATGATCTTCAGAGTATACAGTTATACATAACTCACTTCAATAAAGTGCAAGTAGCTGCTGCAGTTCCCCATCACTTTTTGGGTGCTGTGAGGGCAAGTAACATTCACACACCCAACAGAAAAAGTCTGACATTGCTAGTTACAGGTATTGAAATGGGCAAAGAATATCACCAAATCATGAAATTATGCAGACTGCAAACATTCCCCTTAGAAAAACAAAGTCCTGCTATGTGGGTAGCTAAACCGTACTATTCAAAGAATACACTTCCCTCCCTTTGCCTCAACCTTCGCAATGCTATAGCCAAAAATGTTTGCAGCATTCGGCCACTCTGTCCTCAGCTCTTCTGTAACTCATCTTGAACTACAAAACTGTAACTGCTAAATCTAAAAGCAGCAGGACTTCTGAATCTATAGAGGTTTCTTTGCACTCTTTTTGATGTGAAGCTGGCAAAGTTAATAAACTAAGTCAGGAAATTGCAAAGTGACTAACATAGTCCTGTCTGTAAACAGCCATACACAAACGCAAAATGGTCACAGTCATATTTGAATTCCACATTAATCAAGTGAAGCATAACCATGCACAGAACTTTGCCAGGATACTTTCAAACATGTGCATCATAAAACTTACTCTGCCAATGTTACACAGCCATATATAATAATGACATACAGTCACAGCAGTACTGATGGAGAACACTCAACATTATCCCAACATTTTGATGACAGCAATAGATGACACGGACCAAATGAGTCTGTGGGATGCCGTAGGATTGTTTGCAGTGAACAATCATAGTAAACACATACAACATTATTTATTGAAGTCTTAAAAGTTGTACAATATCATGTTGTATCTTGCTGCTGTAATTCCGTGATTAAAGTGCGCCTGTGGTGAAGCGACTTGGCACTGGTGCGTTTGTTGTCAGAGCTGGTTCAGTTGCGGGCTGAGTGCTGCTGGCAGCGTGCTCGGCTGGGCGGTGGAGTGCCCAGTACATGAGGCATCATGGCCGGGCAGTCCGGTGTTGTTTCTTCCTTCTTGATGTGTCAAAGCTGTTATTCCTCTCATGATGTGTACTCCTTCCATAGAGGGCCATGAATGGTCACGGCTAGCCAAGCCAAAGTGTTAACTGGGGGGTGGAGACTTGTGCTTCGCGCAAGTCAACGTCCCCGTCTGTTAGCCATTCCTGCGTTTGACCGCATTGCTGGGCTCAGTAACAGACACCTAAACTCTAACAGGGGAATATGCTTGCGCTAACGATTTTGAAGTCAGGCTGAGGGCCTTGACTGATTATGGTCACAGCTTGGAAAAATGGCCTCTTTTATACTGATCTCCTGTTGTCCTGGCTGGTCTGCCATTGGCTAGTTGGCAGAGTTGGTAGGCGTGGCTAGTAGAACGATTACCCGTGTCTGTGGCACCTAAAATGGCCGTTTCGCTGGCATGGTTAAGAAGCGGGGACTGGAGATAGAGACAGTGTACGAGAGGGAGCATTGCTGTGATGTATGATGGAGAAATAGTTGCGGTCTTGAAGACTGACTTGGTGCAGGGAGCAGTATATTGAGTGGAGACAGGAAGGAGATGAGCTTTGATGGTTGAGCGACTGTTGCCTGGGTTGGTGCGCAGAGCAGTGTAGTGCAAACACAGAGGAAGGAGAGCTGTGAGGAAAGATGGAAAACTGAATATGTTGTGTGACAGAGGAAGGAGATATGCTGTCATGTGGGTGTTGTGACAAGTCAACCTTCCACATATCTGGAACACACTCTACATTCACAAAATTGATAAAATCCTTGCCTCTTTCTACTTCCCTTACGAAATCCACTGCACAGTACTTTTAGGTTAGCAAGAAGCACCTTTTGTATTCGAACATTCTCTTTTTCCACCACAATCTAAAAAAAAAAAAGCTGTTTTGCTGTATATACTTGAGAGTCGTTCTCATTCCCATGAACCTTCACATCATTGTGCCGCTGATTGCTTCAAATATTTCACAGTGTTTGTGTTGTGAATTTGCAAAAACAGCATGTTTCTTTATATTCAATGATTGTGCTTTACTCAACCTTGCACACAGGCACAACAAAGGTATCTGTTACATTTCTTGAGTCCTCCATGAAGGAGGTACAAGCATCAGAACATGTACATGTCCACTGTGTTGAACTGGGGCACTTTTCTGTAACCCAATGCAAAATCTTGTCAAAATTTTAGCACTGGGAACAAAAGTTACTTTCAGATGGCCCTGTATCAGATCCATGCCTTAAAGCTGCATATAGATTCCATTTCACTACATTACTAATTGGTTCAATTTTACATTTAATATAGACGAGTATTTATAGCTCTTAATTCTAATCCTCAGGCTTTTGTGGTTGATGTTCACTGTAGTAAGGTGGCTATCGGAGTTAGGCCAAATGGAAGAATGAAGATATTTGACCATTTCAGCAAACATTCCAGTTACCATCTTCAGGGTGTATAAATGGGGCAGTTAACTGGTGCCCTTCTATAGACAGATATACCAGTAGGCAGGGTGTGAGAGGCAATAGTTGGAGTCGCTAGTGGATGGAAAGCATTGTAAGGGAAAATGTCAGGTTAAGTGAAGAGTGTAGCATGCCAACAGAAGCAGTGATGCTATGCAGTAAATGAGGCCATGGGTAGAACATAATTCAAGCATGTCTTTCACAAAGCTTACTCTTCTTGGACTATCATAAAGATGGAGGGAGCAACTTCCTCTGAAACATTAGTAACTATTAAGCAGTATGTCACTATATCACAAAAGACCTGAATCTTCCTTAACACCAATGCAGGAACCTCAAATCTCACAAGCATTACTTAGTTTGCAATCTACACAGCTTTTTCCCATTTTTGGCAACCAAATAATTCGCACATATTTCACAGAACTACACCAACCAGTACTGCTGCTCTAAATGATGACCAAATATTGCCTTCCTCAAACAGCATACAAAACAAATTAATCAACTTGCAGTGTGTTGCAGATACCTAGGAAACACTTCCATTGATTCAAGTGACTAGATGGAAATATGGTCATGTAAATGACATGCCCAACATATATAAATCTGAATATTTTTACAAATAATCAGTTTTAGATTTAACTAACTACGTTTCCAACATGACTCCAAATAAGTTAGATTTCTAACAATGCACTATGTAACAAACTTAGATATTAGCATGTCTTAGAAAAAAGTATGGATTGTTCAACAATTATTGTATCACATATTACAAACAGTGTTACTGTGTAAAACTACAGAATTTGTGATGCTTTAATTCAGAAGCATGTGAAGACTTTAAAACCTCAATTTTGTGCCAAAAAAACTGCTATTTCATGGGAATGTGTCAGAAAATGTATTTTGAACATGACTGTAAATCATTATGTGAAATGTGAGCCTCAGCAATGTTAATGTATGAAATTTGGTTTCCGTGACTTATTAATACTTCAGTTACACAAGGTTAAAAATGCCTGAAAAATTCGCACACAACCAATTATGAAACACCTTATGTATGCCATTTCTCAGAACTGTTTAAGGTTAAAACACTATTGCATCAAACTCTTCCTCGTACCATCTTACACTTTGCACATGACAAATAATTCTGGACATGCAGTCATCACAAGGTTTAAATTCACGGTTACTAATAATCATAAGAATTTCCACCTGAAATCAACTTCACCTTCTGCTGAATAGTACACACATATATCATAAGCGCTCCACCCATTCAAGCCAACACAGCGTTTATTGGCTGTAACTCTACAAACAACGGAAAGACTTGTTAAGATTGTTCTTTAAAACTTAATATACGTTTCTTTTAGGTTACATAACATCGGTTGTCTGTGGGAATGAATCCTCCTGCTTACTGATTTAACAGAAATATTATGTTTTGTCGTTGACATAAACCTGGTTTCATAAAATTATTTCACCTATTTAACTGCTGCAGCAGTTTACCTGAGGTCACATTTCGACTTCACGAAATCCCTTTTTTTGCAACTCATTTCTTGGTCTTCCAACCCCAGCATATATTCTTAACCACAGATCACTAACTGACCAACTCTCTCGAATAACAATTCAAATTTGAACCATCTCGATCTCTTTACGCAGCGTAATTGTGGGCACAGATTATCTAGTATTGTGGGCGCCAAGAGCGCCAAGAACGGACAACAGCTGAAACGGCGAGTGTTACAAATTGTGCTCTGCCACAGTGAATCTCCCGCCTTTTTCGATGGCAGCTGTGAGACTGCCTAGTGAAATACTGTATATGCCCATCAGTGCATATTGGGTTTACAATGAAACGCAAAACTGAGTTTTGAGAAACAATTTACCCACGATAAACATAAACTTCCGTATAATTGAATGGCCTCATAAATATTTTAAGAGGAACGTCACAACTAAGTTACAAATGAATGATTTTGTCGTATTTAATTTACATCACTGAATTACGAGGCAGAAATCCGAGTGGTATATGGAGGACATTTCCCTCCACGCTTGTGGCACAACGTAAATGGCCGCCGTTGCTTGAATTCTGTTATATGCACTACAAACAAATCCAAGTTTTCATTGAATTTTCACATTCCATTTAAGGTTGCCTGTATAATGTTTCGTAAATAATGTAGGTATAGATCTTTGTCTCAATTTCTATTAAGGTATGTTATGCTAATTCAGTCCATCTCACCGAAAAAATAAATGCGTAGGGTATTATGTCACCAGCAATGTCGGTTTCGTGCTACTGCACCACTCACGGCTTCGTATGATCCATTCACGGGACGTGATTCACACCGATTTCTAATGACCACGATTATAACCACAAATCGAATTGTCCGCAGATTTGTTTGCTTGTTTTTGCAATGCCTGTGGAATAAAATTTGATTAGCCGATGTATCTTAACACAGTGTGGCACAAACGAATTATTAATTTTTACGCATTTTCGCAGACAAGCAGGAAGAACGGAAAATGGTTTCATTGTCAATCTATCGTTCTATAGATCTTATCGTTGTGTTGAACCGTAATTTTTATTATCTACACAAATTTTCTGCCGAGCATGTCAGTTACAGTAGCACACTATCTGGCAGAATAGGTAATAATTAAGTTGTTGTAAAAATACTACTGAAATTAACACCTAATAAGTATTATTCGAAACTATTTGTAGTTAGAATTAATTGGTCATTGCTATATTTTAATCATAAAAGAAGGTAGATTAAATTGTAACATATAATAGGCACGAATATTCACTATATATGACGAAAATATATACGTATTCTTTCGGGCATTTGGTGGCTCAGGCGGTAGCGCACTGGACTCACACGCCGACGGCCCGGATTCGATCCCATACCCCGCCTTGGACATGAAGGTAATGGTTGTAAGTTTAATCGTATCTGTTGCAGGCTCGACGAGGGCTTGAGGAGGAACGACGGGTGCAGAGGTAAGATATGGGAGTCCTAACGCGAGGAATGAGCCACGGATGTCTTTTATTTCGTTAAATATTTTTATAAATATTGTTGATAATTGATAAATATATTTCTGTGCCACATTTATCAATGAATATTGAATTGCTATTTAAATATGAGAAATATTAGGCTATTTAATAAAGAAACACATGCACTAAACACTTACGCACACAAACGAATGTAAAAATTAAAATTATAATTAGTCTAAAAACACGAAACCTCCTACACATTTCAGCGATAAATCGCCATCCTCAGGGAGACCCATGGTTTGTTAAACGGTATGGAGGAGTCGAGAATGAGTTCTGCCATCTATTCTGTAACTCAGGTACTACTGCCGTGCATCGGTTTCGCTGGTTCAGTCGTCGTGTACGTCATCTACAGTTACGTAACATGTTGGTTGCGGTGAGGAGCCAAGAAATGTGTGTGACTCGAGCTAAATATTAGTTACCTCTGCAATGTTACTTTATGACACATGAATGTTTAGAATGATTGCATTAAGACTTTGGAGTAAACTACGTAGGCTTGGAAGATATTCTCTTCTTGCTGGAAGTATTTTTAAATCTAAGCTAAATGACTTGGTGTTTTAAAACCTAAAACCTGTGAAACTTCAGGTGGCTTGTATTGCAGAACAGAATGCGTCGCAAGACAGAACATTGGATAAAGGAATCACGGATAAATGTAAAAATAAACTATGGTATTGGGCACAAATCCAAAGAATTAGAGATATTTCCTTGTCATGGAAAAACCATATTGATGAAATGATTAAACTAAGCAGAGCATGCTATCCAATAATTATGTCAAACATTTTATGTCCCAAGATACACTACGGACAATTTATTCTGCATATTTTCATTCCGTTCTATCTTCTGGCATAATTTTCTGTTGTAATTCTGCATAAAGCTGTAATATTTTTAAAATTAAAAAAAGCATAAATAGAATAATTATGAATGCCAGAAATAGAG
>Ga0136643_10013847_pt1 | contig 12087 bp, 1 predicted proteins | sample TergutLab28metaG_FD_96883 | JGI IMG/M metagenome (GOLD analysis project Ga0136643, IMG submission 96883) | Labiotermes labralis P1 segment gut microbial communities from Petit-Saut dam, French Guiana - Lab288 P1 (version 3) (version 3) | ecosystem: Host-associated > Arthropoda: Insects >...
ATTCCCCGCATTATACGGAACTCGAAGGTTCGTTACCGCACTCACAAGCGTCCGCCACTTGTCTCTATCCTGGGCCAGCCCAATCCAGTCCATATACCCACATCCCACCTCCTGGAGATCCATTCTAATATTATTCACCCATCTACACCTAGGTCTCCCTAGTTGTCTCTTTCCCTCCGGTTTCCTCACCAAGACCCTATACACCCCCCTCTCCTCACCCATACATGTCACATGCCCGGCCCATCTCATTCTTCTCGATTTTATCATCCGCAAAATATTGGGTGAGGAGTAGAAACTCCATATTAAGAGAACTCACACTGAAGTGTCAAAACTATGTTTACATTATTTTTAGGGGAAGTCTGTAAACACGTAGGACGCTAACTAAAAATGCGTTTAAATGTATTAGAAGGAATTTATTCTTAAGACGTAGCTGTCGTCTTGCTCGACATATATTTAAAGGTATTCCTGTTTTATGCCTGTCGTAAGGGAACTTAAAAGTTAACGGACGGAGATGACGTCAACCGTGAACTACACACACAGACACATCCACACACACACAAGCACACCACTTTCAAGAGACACCTGCATGACTAATGCCACCATTCTGTATTCTATAGCAACCGTATACTCAGGTGGCAGACTGCACGTACAGGGCAGGAGGGTAAGCACATCATGTAATTGTTGTATTTATTAATTGTCGCCAAAAGTGGCTGATAACACGTTACACCGAAGGGTAGAATTGCTGATGAATGATAATTAGAAGCGACGTGCAAGGCAGCGGCTGTGACATCATTTGAGATACTAGGGCAGCCTTTATCCTAAAGCACCCTATATACTCTCAGTTAAACTGAGCGATTTTACTGTGGGACGTCATACCTGACGGAAAAACTGAGTAAATTGCGCAGTTTTGACAGGCAATAGCGCAGGCCTCAGAACTGTCCTTTCCAGTCGTCTTTCACACAGAGAACTGCGCAGTTCACTCAGGATATCCCACAGTTTCCTCAGTTTACCTTCCGACACCACGATGGCATCATCTCAAGGCCCATCCGTTTCTAGCAATTCATTCAGCAGATGAGCATCGCATGATATATTCCTCTTCAAATAGCACTTCTTACTGCTCATTTTACTCTTTCTTTTCGGGTAGTATTATGGCCGATGTGGCTAGCAAACAGCAAACGACAGCCTTGTTTTTATCCACCATAGTCACACGCACAAGAAGACTCACAGAACTGACAAAAAAAGAACTGACAAACCTGATGGGAAATCTGTGCTGTGCCAAAGAACATTCAGTTCAGTTTTTCGCGCAGTTTTTACATAATTACACTGCATGTATGTGGCGCTTAAGAAATCAGATTTACCACGATAAACCTCAGTGATAATAGCCACTGTCCTTTCCCAGATTTGAACCCGTGACTTTCGAAATACGAAGAGGCGGTGCTAATGATTCCACCGTTGCTGTCTTTAAGAAAGAAAGACACAACGAGTCCTTGTGTGTGTGTGAGTGCATTTAGAGTTTATGTGCAGTTGTTTTACGCTTTCAAGTATGCCGCAAAAATTGCCTCCTAAATTCGCCGTGTCTGTCTTTCCGTCTCTCCGCATGTATCAGAGCTTGATATTGAGGACTTGTACACAAATCAGTCACAAATTCAACATTTTGTTCAAATTAGACATAAATTTTTGGACGATTTGCGTGAAGACGTATGTTGATATTGTTGACAGTAGTGAGAAATATTTTGTAACTCGGAAACACGGCAAAGAGAACTGACTGTTGCATTTCCATGGGAACGGTAGCTACACGAACGGTAGCTACACGAACGCGCCACAGTTTACGTTATTACGTACCCATACTGCGTAACAGCCCAGAAGAGCGAAGACCTCATCGACGCCGGTGCAGAAGCCTCAAATCTCGCATTGCTTGTCTTGTTAAAATATAAAGCCTTTTTTAAAGCGTTGTAGAATTATTCCTTGAAGAAAAGGTTTTACATGATAAATACGAATCAAACTAACAATAACTCTTGGTAATTCAGAATTTCATATAGCGATGTGGGGGGGGGGGAGGAGGTTGGGCGGTTATACTATTGACACCAGCTGTACGGACGATTGATTTATTGGTTGTTAGTAACTTTAGCTGACTTGTGGAGCAGAGTGCAGAGTGTTCTTGTAGAGATGACATTTATACAGCTGGCAAACAATTACCCACGTCTTTTATGGAGCCCAGCTGCTCATTACCGTTCTCGCAAAAAACACGTTACGTCTATTCCCTCACACTTACTACATACTCTTAGTAATTAATATTTTGGAGCCGGAACTATTTTTTTTAATTTTAGTACACCCTGTATATAAAATGTGAATAATGCAGGAACCAAATATGTTAGAATTATGAAACAAACTGCATTTTTAAGAGAAAAAACGGAGAGTATATACCTTGTTTAAAATATTCCGTACCTATATTTGTTGAATAAATATATAAAATGAAACTTTGGAGGTTAGGGGTGCGGTACGTCAACTATAGTTGACGTTAGGCGTCTAACGTTTAACCAACTTAATGCACAAAATCTTATTTTATAATAAGTTTATTGTATAAGCCTCTAAATGTAGAGGCTTATACAGCATCTGGTATCAACACACCTGCAGGTGGCCGTCCGTTGCGCAGGTTGAAAGATTCCGGGTATATAATACCCACTCTCTAAACCTGTGCACGGGACGGCCACCTACGAGTGTGATGATACCAGATGGTGTAAAGGTAAAACAGTCCCGTTACAGGACCGGAGTTCCCCAGAAGGTTCCAGGAAGTTCAGATTCCCAGATTTCATGACAACGGCACAGGATGGTTGTAAGGTTGTCAGTCTTAAGCACCGGCCGCCTTTACCCCCAGGAAATACCCCTGGTACTCATTTCTGTTAGTGGCTGAGTCGACCCCAGGGCCATAGTGCCATCGGAAGGATTTTATATCAGTGAAAAATTCCAATGACACCAGCTGGGATCGAACCAGCGACCTTCTGATTTGTAGCACAGCATCTTAACCACTGTGCTACCGCGGTCCCACCAGATGCTGTATAATACAATTTTTACCTCTGATGATGAGCACAACAGTGCTCGAAACATGTAGAGGCATACAATAAACTTATTATAAAACAAGATTATTGCATTAAGTTTGCTAATTCTGAGATGCAGGTCAGCAAAATATCAAAATTACTGCCTACTGTCTGTTCACATGATATCTTATAACTCATGTACTTATTATATTTATTATATTGTTTTGTTCATATGCGTGGTACATGCCCCGCCCCTTTTAATAGTCTGATTTAATTACCACATGATTGTAGACGGAGGAAGAAGATGCACATTACGAAACTATTTCCTTTTCTGTTTAATTATTGCTTTCCTTTTCTCTGAAAAAAAATTACATTCGTCAAAATGTAAACAGAACAAATTACGTGTTTTAGAACACTAGTGGGTTACGCAAGACGTGACGTGAGTCTCTGACTGTACATTTCGCGACCTCTTGTGATTTGGCAGATGCGTACCGATGATTCGGTAAAACGTTCATCCTTAGGGGTGAAGGAATTTTCGTATACATTTTTATTATGACGACGTTGGTAGTACATGACGTGTTAAGAAAGGGCGTCAACACAACTAATTTTAACTAGTTAATTTTGCGAGAACTGCACTCTTCTGGGCTGTTACGCAGCGAATAATTATAATTACTTGCTGGCGTTATCGGGACACCCTATCGGTCCGATCTTCAGTGGTCATGAATCTGAGAAGAATTACAACCACACGCTGCGTAGCAGCCCAGAAGCACGCATTTCTCATCTACTGCGCGGTGGAAGCTTGAAATCACACAATTCAATTTTCTGTAACAATTGTGGCTGCGTGTTTCGAACTTAAATTAAGCCTTCTTCAGATCGCGGTGACAATTGTACGTAGAGGAAACAACGAAATGATATAATACAGTGGAACCTGGTTATAACGACATCGCTTTATGCGACATCTCTTCTACAGCGACATACATTCTGTAAAGGTAAAGGTAAAGCAGTCCCATTACAGGCCTGGACAGACCCTGAGGGTTCCAGTAAATGAAGGTTCCCATATTTCGTGACAACGGCACAGGATGGTGGTAGGTTGTCAGCCGTACGCACCTGCCGCCTTTACCCCCAGGTAATACTCCTGGTGCTCATTTCTGTTAGAGGCTGAGTAGACCCCAGGGCCATAGTGCGATCAGAGGGATTTTATGTGAATGATAGTGCGATCAGAAGGATTTTATGTGAATGAAAAATCCACTGACACCAGCTGGGATCGAAGCAGCGACCTTCCGAATTGTAGCACACCACCTTAACCACTGTGCTACCGCGGTCCCCACATACATTCTGTGGTACCAATTAATTCCTCACTGTCAACCGTAACATTATACTTATCGGTTACAACAAAGCTCGTTTATAACGACAAGACATAATCATTCCCTTGCATGACGTTATAACCGAGTCCTGCTCTATATCTGCATACTTTTTAGTAAATCATATCTAAATTTTACAGATTGTTTACCAATTAGTTGGGCTACGCGGTGGCGCAGGGGGTTCGAGGCACAGCTGTAGAGCCTGCAGGTCGTTGGTTCAGTGGGATCACTGAAATTTTTCATTGACTTCAACTTTCCAGCCGCTCTATGACCATGGTGTCGGAATATTTCGTAGGACGTAAGGGCTGTCTGTGCGTAGGGCTGACAACCTTTTTGCCTTCAAGTGCGGAATGTCTAGAATTGCTAGGGGCCTCAAACTCCTGGAGGGCCTTTCGAGGCCGGTAATGGGACTGTTTTTGTCAATTAGTCAAAACATTAGTTAAAATACAATTAGAATCGTTTAAAGTTCTTAAAAATTATGGCATAACACAAGGAAATTTTTAATGTCAAGTCCGTTTTCGTTCCTGTCGTCTATCGTCATTTGAATAGAGATTGACAAATTACAACGATTCTTCTGCATAGTGTTTCCTGACGTTAAGAAAGACCGTCTACACATTCTATGTGTAGACGGTCTTTCTTAACCCGGTATATAAAAATTACTTACATGACACAAAGGAATGCCGACATTAATGTAGGCAGTATGTCGCTAATTAATGTTGGCAGTATGTCGCTAATTAATGTTGGCAGTATGTCGCTAATTAATGTATACAATATGTCGCTATTTAATGTTGGCAGTATGTCGCTAATTAATGTATACAGTATGTCGCTAATTAATGTTGGCAGTATGTCGCTAATTAATGTATACAGTATGTCGCTAATTAATTTTGGCAGTATGTCGCTAATTAATGTATACAGTATGTCGCTAATTAATGTATGCAGTATGTCGCTAATTAATGTTGGCAGTATATCGCTAATTAATGTTGGCAGTATGTCGCTAATTAATGTATACAATATGTCGCTCATTAATGTTGGCAGTATGTCGCTAATTAATGTATACATTATGTCGCTAATTAATGTTGGCAGTATGTCGCTAATTAATGTATACAGTATGTCGCTAATTAATGTTGGCAGTATGTCGCTAATTAATGTATGCAGTATGTCGCTCATTAATGTTGGCAGCTGTCCAGCATGGCTCCTTTTCCAACTTGCAGATGTCCCATATTCGCGCAGCACATTTCGGCCCACCTTGTCGCTGATAGACTGCTACAGCTAACAGATGAACGCACACCGTAGTCTAAGGGTGTCACGGGGAAGACCGGGGCCATGCAGTAGACCCCGCACGCCCAATCCACTTGCCGTGAAACACTGCACTAGAATAGACTCATTCCACTCGGTGCGCCATTTTGTTGAACAGTCATTGAGGTCCTGTAGCTGTGAGGTCGGGTAAGTTTAGAGCTTCACAGAAGCCGTAAACATGTGGAGCGAGATGTGCTTCTGTGAAAATGAGAGGAATTAGACTGTCATTGGGATATCTGCAGGGTAACAGAGTGAGCTTGAGTGGAACGGCTTAGATAAAGTTGTAATCCTGCTTCGTAGTCAGTATTATGTAACTACGGCTTCCTTTATTGTCTCGATATTTCCCTAATTTGTAAATTAGGCTCTGGCACATTTTATGTACGGATGGGCCAACAGAAGTCTCCCTCGTTCTGTATGTGTGTGTTCTTGTTCTTGCATTGCTTCCGATTAAAGTAATTAGCAGTTCAATCTCAACCTTAGGCAATTCATAGCGTTTACGTGAACTGCCATTAATTCTTTAAAAAGGGATATTCCAGTATAGCAAATTTAGTTCCTACCGCATAGAAAACCTTGCCTTGTCTAAGAACACAGTAGTTAATGATGTCTATAGGAAAAATCGGCATTTAGTTCGAGAATCACAAAAAAGACGTGAATAAAATCTGGGAAAAGTAAGAATTTTCGTACTGTTACAGCAGGTGGTATATATCCTCATCACTACTAGGCTTTGAATTGTTAAAATATAGACAGACCATCTTTATGGTTTCCGCTAAGAGTATAGAGCAGTAGTCGAATGAACATGAGGTTCTCAAAGTATTGAGAATGATAACACACATCTTGTGGAGAATGACGCCGTGTCAATTGGTAAAAGAAGAGAGAATGTTCTGGACCAGCATAAGACCCTGGAGTTATGAGCAGCAAGTTCCTCTGAAATGTCAGGGACTATTTACTAACCGAACCGGCGTCATGTATCGATATACATGAATCTTCATAACCCTGAAAAGTATTCAATTGTATGACATATGGACATTACTGAGATGTACAACTTCATGTAATTCCTTTCCCCGATATCGCGAGTATTAACTAAAATAAGGACGCTTAATTTCTGACTTTATAATTTTCGCTTCTTTACTTAAGTCGAACTTCTTCTGTCGGTGGATGTAGAGGGTAAAGAACGAGCCTTTCCGATTGCTCTTTATTTGCTTGTAATCAGCTGACACTTCGGATATGTGGGACATTAACCTGCAGTATCCTGCATTTGTTTAGCGTTTAATTGTGAATACTATGATATAACTTTAGCAAGGATGATGATCTGACAAGATCGAAACATGTCGGAGTATTTTAAAGTGTTCTAAAAGTGTTTTATGTTAAATTATATGTGCATTCGTTGGTTGATAAATTGAAGTGATTCTACAAAAATACACGGTGCTACAATAAGATTTATATCCGCTAGGAGTGTTGGCTTCTCCACACTTTAACGACCCCTCCTACCCTTACCAATGTCTTATTTGCCTTTTTTAGGTTACTCGCTAGGACTTCACAGTTCTGGAGACATGCCTCTGCCGTGCTACACCCAAAGGAGCAATTCCCTAATTCTGTTGTCTACCCCTCTTGACGGGGACACTGAGGGTGGATTGTGAGGGGCACTTTATAAATTTAGTGCAGTTAACTCTGCAACAATGAGACTGATAAACAATATATTTTCAACACAAAGTAAATGAACGTCAGGACGAAAATGTATAAAAAATTCCAAAAAATGAGCATTTTCAAAAATTGTAGTATATCTAGTTGATCGGGCATACACATTTCTGCTATTAATAATCGTGACAAGAGAATAAATTCAAACAGGAAACCCTGTGGTGTATAAACCATAGAACACTCATGTTGTATTTGACACACCCTAACGATATCCGAAAACATGTGTTTATTAACTTAACATGGAAAAATTTAATACAGACTTTGTGTTTGTCATCGACGGTTCATTGATTAGGGCGAATGTCATGTCCATAAACAGTGCAATGCAAATTATGTATTCAGACTCGCCCGAAATGTGACTTGTGCGTGTTTATGTGGGGAAGTTGTGGAGGGAGGTGATCATTCCATGAGTGCTTCACAGTTCAATCCCAAATTCATACTTTAATGAGAGTGGGGTGTGAGGGGATGCAACAGGGTCAGTCTGTAGCACAGAACTGTACACTCCAATTGCGGTTTGACCGCAGCGTTAGAATCTGCACGGAACGAAATCCTGTGTAATCGTTTGTACTTCATATAATGGCGGTGACAGCAATTCGGTAACACCAGAGAACTCTTGAAAAGCCAGTGGTTACCATATTCACCGCATGTGTTTGAGATCGAAGTCCATTACCGCATTTGCCAGATGCCGCCACGGGTCACTTTCCTGAGTGAGTTGAATCCATTACACATCTTTAAACCTATATTTCTCCAAAATCCTTTTTAATATTGTATTCAATTTATATCCCGGCCTTACAACTAGCCTCTTACATTCCGTTTTCCAGAAAAAATCCTTATTTATTTCTCATCTATCCCTTCCGTGCTACATGTATCACTGCTCCCGTTCTCCTTGATTTGATAACCCGGTGTCAAGTGTATATATGGCAGTTGCCTCTTTACTTTCTTGTCTTTTGATCTCTACACTTTTAACATATTCATGCTTTTTACAATTACTGTAATCACTCCCAAGTCTGATAGAACAAATATTTGACGTTGCAAGATCGAGTGCTTCCCTCTGGCTCGTAACACTCTCTCTGATATACGGACATAACAATTCGGGGGAATATATTGCCTCTGTATTTATGTTTTAAGTGGGTTTGAACTAGTCTTCATGCAATTTGAAACATTATCTCAGCATAGGCATGGAGAGACTGAAGAAAATACGAAACGTCTGAATCATGAGAGCCAAACTTTGCTCCTTGATTAGAATCAGTGCCTCCGGAAAGCAAAGCAGCAGTACTAACCTTTACCGTCCTTTCGACGTTTTCTAGGTGTAAATTGAAGTTTTATGGCCTCTGACACGCACTGCACGTGACTAGCCCAGTGACTCCAACAATTTTGGCGGCACACTGAAAGTTTGCGTGCAGTGCAGAAGGAACTGGCCTTATGGTTAAAGACACGAAGGCCTTCTTCGTGATAAATCCACGTTTCTCTTCTATTATTCTAAAACAAAACGACATAAATCACGGATACGTTTTCAAGTGCTCTGCAGGAAACAAGAAATTTAAATTATTTTGATTTGTAAGTCAAATTTATTTTGAAATGTGTCAGAGAGTTTGGTTATTCCTGTAAAACAGCAGTTGTGGCGGTGCGGAAGTTCTGGTATCCATTACGGCAGTTCTGTTGTCGCCAGTGTTACAAACAGTCACACGACTCAAGAACAGTTAGTTTCACCGTACGTTTTTTGGGTTCTGGTTTCGAATCTTAGCACTGTGAGTCTGACCCAACCTGAGGTTTTCTGTGTTTATCTGAGTGCCTCCAGCTAGGGTGAAACACTGGAAGAATAGTTGAATAAAGACTGACCAACTTGATATCACTTGCTTTATTATTTCATTATTTAATACTCAACATGTTTCGGATGTTAGTACATCCAACCTCAGGAGCTTGCGACTTATTTGTTGAGTTATTGCATGGGTTGTATTGTTCTGGTTCGATGTGTGTTGGTGTTAAGTTGTGGTTTGGCTGGGGTGGTGTGGTATCCTTAAGCAGGCTTCAGCCTGCATCCGGATACCACACCACCCCAGCCAAACTACTACATAACACCAACACACATCGAACCAGAACAATACAACCCATGCAATAACTCAACAAATAAGTCGCAAGCTCCTGAGGATGGATGTACTAACATCCGAAACATGTTGAATATTAAATAATGAAATAATAAATCAAGTGACATCAAGTTGGTCTCTCTTTATTCAACTATCAAGATGATGCAAGATCCAATAAACATAAAATTCACTGGAAGAATAATTTGCACGATGTCAGGATCCTTTTTGTCCACATACTTTTCAATTAATTAGGCCTAATCAGTCATTTGACGCTACACATCGCTGCAGAGTCATAAAAACAGGGTCGTCTTTAGAAAAAAACATAAAGTCAGTTTCAATATTGAGGGTCTTCTGACTTATTGTACCATGTTATTTGCGGAAATATTTAATATCAAGTTTCAACCGAATGTACTCAAGCATAATCAACCTTGCAAAATTATTAGATTATTTGCACTGCCTTTCACTTTTTCCTGAGTTTTGAAGGGATGGCCTGATGATGACCAGTTGGCCGAAATGTAGCGCCATAATAAATAAAATGGATATTGTTGTGTTTGATGGAAACGAATGAATATTTTACTTTCTAATCTGTGAATGTATTAGAGGGAATTGTACGAAACACGCACACACACCGTGTGGACAAAATTTGGTGTTGCGAATGTCAAAGCAGATGAAATGTAAACTTACCAACAGAAGACTGAAGTTTTTATCTGACGTTATTAAATCTGTAAGACGAGCTTCAACATGAATTGTATATAAGGATTCAGTTCGGACCGCGAAGTAATCACGCAGAATGTTGGTTACAGATACTAATAAATTGTAGGGAAATAGTGCGATGTTTATCCCGAGACAATTTAAAACAAACAAATGCCCTTTGTAGACGGAATGTAGATGCTTGAGTGTTAAATGTGGTGGTATCTATTGTAATCACTGGGCTTTATCGTAAAGCAGCCATGAACATGCCATTGTTTTCCGTGTCAGCGATATATGGATGTTAGTTTTGATATTGCTACAGGAATGTCAGTGAGGGAACAGCGAAGACCAGGCCAAGAATGATCTATGTTCAATACTTCCCTGACGTGACAATGATTCTCCCGATTTTTTGTTATTTAGATACATATGTATGTAAAATGGAGTGTAAACAAAAGTTGCTTATGAATGTAATATGTTTTCTTTTGGGCAATTCCCCGGCGTCACAGTGCTAATAACCGACGTTTCGGAACCCTCTATCAGTTCCATCTTTATAGGCAGGTGGATGAAGTATGCTTATGAATGTTCAGATATTTCTATAGATACACCTTTGCTTTCGGAACTTGACCTTGACCTTCGACCTACAAAATAAGCTACTTTGGGTGTGGTCGTATGGCTTCTGCTTGTTTTTGCGTGTTTTTTTCAAGGGGATAATAAAATCGGGCCCATTATGAGGCATCCTCACGAAAAGTGATCCTTCTTTTGAAAATTCTCTCAGGTGTAGTTCGAGCGAAATAAAAATTGAGATGTACACATACGTGCATAATACAAACCACGTCAGTATTTCAGTTTCATTGCGTGTGATATGTTTATTTCTGTGAATGGCATGGCACATAAATGTTTAAAATTGCATTCGAAAACAGGAAATTCATTTTACGTCACTGTAAATTATTTTTGCCTTCCCACTTTATTGTACACTCACGACACCACCATAAACGCTCTCACGTTAATTTCTCTAACAAAATACGATGAAAATTAGGTTCTGTGTGCTCTGTTAACCGCGTAATGCAGCCCCCATTTTTGATGAGGATTCTTGCACTATGTACAACGTATTTGGAACTTCTTATGTCATCGCCAGAGCCTTCCTTGGAATTCTGTCTGAGTTATTTTAGAGCTTTTTGTGTGCCACAGTTTAATTAACCAGTGTTCTGATCATTATCCTTGTTGTTTCTGAAGTATAACAGTTAACGACCATTGCCACTTTCGTTACTGGTTTTGAAGAAAAGCACTTCTTTTCTTCTGATAGGATCTTCGCACTGTAACTTAACATCCTTAACAGTAACGTCTTCAACTAAACATCTACAGTTTCTGTATATATATATATATATATATATATACGTATATGTATGTGTATGTGTATATGTATATGTGTATGTATATATATATGCATATGTATATTTCGATTCTCATAAGCCATTAATTAATGCAGTTTAATCAGCGTCGTTGAATATTCTAAGAATCTCTTTGTGTGAGATTTAGATTCCCGCGGAAGAACGTTGGGGTTTGGACCTTCTACAATTTTCCACTGCTTCATTTAAACACAAATGTAAGCTGCAGCTCTGCCCTGAATTTTGAGACCGCAAGTTACTGTCAAACGTTTGTAATAATCCAGCAAACCAGATGGGATATTGTCGCAGATGAGTAATGTTCGGCCTCTATCTGTCAGTGCAATAAAACTTCAGATGTGGGAATGTCACTGACATCTTGGTTCCTTCGTCTCCAGTGATACAAAGCAGCGGAAGTGAAGATATCTGCGTGGTGTTCTGGAATGTAACTTTGGGGGGGGGGGGGAAAAACCTTCCGATGGGGCGATGGCCCGGGGTACGACCAAAAAACTTACAAAAAAAAGCAACAGGAAGATATCCTGGGGCC
>Ga0136643_10013851_pt1 | contig 12086 bp, 8 predicted proteins | sample TergutLab28metaG_FD_96883 | JGI IMG/M metagenome (GOLD analysis project Ga0136643, IMG submission 96883) | Labiotermes labralis P1 segment gut microbial communities from Petit-Saut dam, French Guiana - Lab288 P1 (version 3) (version 3) | ecosystem: Host-associated > Arthropoda: Insects >...
CAACGCGAACAGCACCACAGAGGGATCAAAGAGAAGAGCAGTACGGCTCGATGTTTCGAGGCCTGGGGTGCTTCGCAGATTCGAGACGGGTTACTGAAAGCAGAAAGAGGAGAAGGATGTTAGAAAGAGACAGAATAATGAAAGTTTCGATCGTTGTTTTTTTTCCTTTCCTAGACCGGGGGTGGGGGGTGCGGCGCAGGCTCGGTGCACCCCTCTCTGGCGCGCGTGCACCCTAACGGCGGGGCGTGGTGTGGCCAGGAGATACCGGTGAGCTCTTCACTCACTGCAGTGAGACGCGTGGGTCACTGATACCAGGCCGCTATACCTCTTCGACAACAGTGCACAGACACCCTCTGCCGCCCGCCAACAAAGAACAGCTGCCACGTGTGTGTGACGTCGTAAAACAACGTACAGTATCTTAGCGAGTGTGCTGGTTGGTTCGGTTGCGTGCCTGAAGAAAATAACACCGAGTTCCCCGCCTCTTCTTATCATGTAAGGCGGAAGGGTCACACTGACGCACAAATTTCGCATATCACAACGCCAAGCAGTGGGCTGCCGCGTGGCAGACTTTGACGTAAGTACCGTTCCTACGTGTATAAGTAAGTTCAGCCGAAGAAGCTTCTGACGACAGGGTCACCGGCTCCTCACTCCAGCTGGTTCTGCTCAGATATCGCGTGCAAGCCGGGGCCACTTCGTTAACCCTTTAAAGCTTACTGGTTATTATATGTACCGTAAAGTTTAGGGCTAGAAACTGCGCTTTGTCTAGACAGTAGACTTATATCAACATTAAGACAAACCATTATTTACCTGCAAAGCATTCACTGACTGGTCTCGCTAATGGAAGCACACTGCGTCCAACGAGAAGCCCAATTAATCTTTGGAACAGTGGAGAAAATATTCAGTCTTCGAAGGGTTAAAATTTAGAAGTCTGGCTCAAAATGTTTCCTGAGCAACTAAAGACAAAAATATAAAGAACGAAATATGACGTCACATCTTGAAACTTCTGTTAGATTGATCCATGAATTTAATGATTAAGTTGCGTAAATTTGCGTCTACAAAGTGAAATAGAACCGTATATGTTGTAATGAATATGCTACGTGAATGAATTCAAACGCCGAATTTAGATATGTGCCTTGTAGGTAGAATATTATTATGTGGCAGACCAAGTACAAAAGGTTAGTGCATTCTAAATTCGAAGCTCCCACAGCTGTTGTATTGTACAATATTCTATTCTGCGCGAAATGTATAGACTGTCTCCGGAAAATTACTTCGTATTTTCTAAGAGCAGTTTCATCTTAGAAATGTGAAATTATTTCTATCCTAGGATAGAGCCATTATGTCCCTCCGAAGATTCGGTAAATTTCAAAATTTTAAACCCATTACCCCTTTTCACGGTAATCTCTATTATTACTACAATCGAAATGTTTGGTCTACAGATATTTCAAGTTGATAATCAAAACGAAATTTTTGATAAGTTAACAACATGGACATTCCCTGCTACTGCATTTCGCACATGGCTATTGAGCCAGCCCGTGTTCTGACACACATTTGTTAAGGAATTTTAATTGTTTAACTTGTTTCTGATAAAGAGTCAGGCAAATCGATTGCACAGTCTCTGAGTTGTGACACTTACGTAAAGGATTTCTGATATCAGATACAGAATAGGAATATGTAAATAATTTCTGAAATCAGCTAGAGAATACGAATATGTAAATAATTCCTGGTATCAGGTAGAGAATACAAATATGTAAATAATTTCCGATATCAGCTAGAGAATACGAATATGTAAATAATTTCCGAATATCAGCTACAGAATACGAATATGTAAATAATTTCTGATATCAGCTGGGTAATACGAATATGTAAATAATTCCTAGTGTCAGCTAGAGAATACGAATATGTAAATAATTTCTGATATCAGCTAGAGAATACGAATATGTAAATAATTCCTGGTATCAGCTAGAGAATACGAATATGTAAATAATTCCTGGTATCAACTAGAGAATATGAATATGTAAATAATTTCTGATATCAGCTAGAGAATACGAATATGTAAATAATTTCTGATATCAGCTAGAGAATACGAATATGTAAATTATTTCTGATATCAGCTAGAGAATACGAATATGTAAATAATTTCTGATATTAGCTAGAGAATGGGAATATGTAAATAATTCCTGATATCAGCTAGAGACTACTAACATCCAAATAATTTCTGATATCAGTTAGAGAATAGGAATATTTGCCTTGTCTACAAACACATCGCAGAAAAATGAAAATCGCTCTATTTAAATAAATTTTTATTTGGGATTCGTTACATGCATATGATTATTAATAGTCTCTAAATTACTGTAGAAAATATAATATAATTCTATGTGCACAATTTTTGTAGTACACAAAATATATCCTATTACAATTTCATATAAACTAACGCAATAGCACGTTTCTTACAAATTTAAACAGTTGCCAATCCAGACACACACACACAAAATGTAGTCATCAATGAAACTGACTGTGTTTGTTATCAAAATCAATCCAAACAGCAAAGTTCTGGACAGTTTCAGAAACGTCCAAACTTAAAAAATTCAAGTAAAACACTTTCGAATAAACGTTACGTCACAACCGCTAGCGCCGAGGGTAAATGTGCACATAGGCAAAATTGAATACATTTTCGAACTAATACAAATGTATTTAGTACAAGAGACTTTTGTAATTGTGTACACGTATGAAGATGTAGGTCGAGTTTTGTCAAGTAGTCGATATAGCTTCCGCAGCTGATATATCAATCGCAAAAAAAAATACATTACTATCTGCTTCCTTGTGTTTTTACTTCGACTGCCCAGATGTTTGTACTTTCAATTTTTCGATCCGTGATTTCTGTAGGTTGCTTGTCTGGAACAGCGACGTCTAAAAGGTATGTAGAGTCGGTAACTTTATCTGTGCATGTTATATGTGGATGGTTATGAACGATCGCCTTGTCTGTTAAAATACTGCAGTTCCAACACAATACATGATTATCGCTTCTAGAACATGTTTGCAATATGGTGAATCTTCCTCAGTGGGGATGCTCATAGTGGCAAGCTTTAGGTGGACAATCCTTGCTAATTGATCGAGCCCCAAGAGAAATTCCGTCGGCGCTTGTAACTTCGTATGTTTTCCGACCCTAATTATATTTTCTGTCCATTCATTATTGTTATTATTATTATTATTATCATCATCATCATTGTCATCGTAATGAAGATCGATGTAATCGGTTCACTAGGGTCGATTAGGTAATATATAACTGTTTGCGCCTGGTCTAGTAACGGCAAAATTCCACCCGAATACAGGGATATGGTAATAGGAGGGGAGAGAATATCTTGTTAGGTCTTCTGAAAGTGGGTTCATTGTAGTGGAAAACAATTTGAGGACTGACATTCAACTAGATTATATTTATGGATTCCTTCTGTGCAGTGCATATCACACGTTTCTCCTCCATTACAAAGAGCACTAGCTATATTTGTTTAGAGACGCGAGTCCTTATGCTGAAAAACAAGTGAAACGCATGAACACACTTCGCGCAAATTGAAGATTTTTTTTTTTAAATGATGAAGCATGTGGTACATGAGTTAGTCACTATGCTTTAAAGGGTTTATGGTTTTATAGAATATCCCTACTGAATACTAAAATATGAATGTAAACTGTCACCACCGACCATCGGCCAGGTGTAAATTGCAAGATTATTTTTAGGTTTTACGCGGCATTAAGGTGCATTTCACACATTGTGGGCATGTCGCAGTTACTGGCAATTTGTGATCTGGTGGACAGTAATACCGATAGAGCTATAGCGAGACGACAGATCGTGCAGACGGCCAGGTGTGCGCTATCCTGTACATATATGTTGTATTTATGGTTTAAATAACGATGAAGCAAGTGGCTGAGTCGGAAAGGTGTTAAAGTGTAGGGTGAATAGGAAATAATGAATTGTGTTCGGAAAGAAGCGGTTGTAGCCCGATTGAGGTAATTGTTTGGTATTGGCGTGGACGATATGGAAATCTCAGTGAGTGTGGCCAGTCTCGTGGCTAGAGACTCCTGAATTCAACGTAGAAATCTTACAGGTTCCACCGTGCCGTGAGATTTCGTCGTTTCCTTTGGCTTTGAGAGTAACAGCGACGTTACTAGAATCACATCTGGGTTTAGTCTATCATATTACGATGCTACATCAGTTGAAGAAGTCGTTTATCATAGAGTGATACCGGACAGAGCCATTTTGGTGTATGAATCCGGAACTACGTTAATGCAAACTGCCGTAAGTGTTCGAGATAAACCACGAAAAACAGTAACGTTGAAGTTTAGAATTATGAATGTGACCTAACTGTGCACCATACTGTTCGAAAGTAGCATTTATAACGATCAGCAACGTACACACAAAAGTGCAGATTATTTTTAACTTTCAGAACGTCATAATCATTTATAATTATTTAATTATTTTCACTTGTTACATCTACGATACAAATTTTGTCTACATGAGATGATGCATAAACTAAGGGGCAATGTTTGGCGTCACAATTCACGCGATTATAATACAAAAACCCACAGCAATGTAAACGTCAAATCTAAAATTGATATCTACAACAAAAATGAATGCATTTTCCTGCACAATTTCGCTCACATAGTAAAGTTTGTATATGTATTTGGGAGGTGTTCAGTTCGAATTCCGGACAGATCACAGACTGCAGTGACTGAGGCTCTTAGTCTTGTTACTCAGAGTCGCCAGATAACTTTAAATCAGACTCCGACAATTTCCTTCAAAAATCAATTTGTAGGTCTCTTTCGTACTTTCAGGATACGTGGCCACGTGCCGGGACAATCGTACATTATTTTTGATGCTTCAGTTTACAAAAGAGGTAAAAAATGTAAAAAGTACATCGTGCCGGTCTGTATGACGGGGGTAACATATATTTGAGAAAGATAATCACACAAAGAATAGGCAATATGTGTGCAACTGTGCAAGATGAGACCACGAATGGGTTTGGGAAAGCGCGCTCACATGAAGTTTGCACCTCTATATTAAAGAAATAACTGCATAATATAGAAAAATGAACTGACAAACACTAATTGCTTTTCTGTAATGTAGAAAGTCTTCGAAGGGTTTATAAAAAATAAACTGTGAAAATAGAAATCGTCAAAATTGGTGAAAATACTTAATAATATTAGCGTGCAAATATTGTGGCAAAATATTCAAATTTAAAATATAATAAGGAGTTGAAAATGGAAACAAAATGGCAGAAATAGATCAGGGAGTGTGACGGGAGTGGCCGGTGTCTTGCAAATGCTCTAAAACACAAACAGCTTTATGTACGTTATGAATTATAATAATGACGGCATAAATTAAGAAATCACTTCTGAATATACAAGAATATTTCAGATAATATTTTGATTGCTGACGATCAGGAAATAACTGATAAAAGGAAAATGGCGTGCAGCGGCCGTTATGTGTATAGCAATATATATATATATACTTACTTACTTACTCCATGGTGCAGAGTCCTTCTTGAGAAGCTAACTGGTTTGCAGCTAGTCAAGAAATTCCCCATATTTCACGGAAACCGAAGGTTCATTACCGCACTCACAAGCGTCCGCCACCTGTCTCTATCCCGGGCCCGCCCAATCCAGTCCATATACCCACATCCCACCTCCTGGAGATCATATATATATATACCTTAACTGTAATTTGTAAAGAACACAAATAGAACTTCGCACTTTCTGCTGTTAGAACAAAAATCTTGGCTTATAATAAGCGACCACAGTAGGAAACAAATAATTGCTGACAACAAAACAATTGAGCAAATAAAAGAATGATAATCAAGGCAGCGTGCATGAATATTAGTGATATATATATATATATACATAAAAAGAATTACCAACGTATCATTACACTCATTTGTGAAACTTCAACACAAATTTAAAACAACAAGATAAGTTTTGAAATTATGTAATTTAATGGAGGTACCCCTACTCCTTGGCGGGTGTGTTAATTGTACCTGTTGAAACAGCATGAAAGAAAAATTCAGATAAAGGGGAAATAAACTTTATGACCACCAGACAAGGCAGTAAACAAGAGAACTAATCGTGCGTAATTTAAATGAGGCTGTTGTGTGTTACAAATGCAAGCTGAGACAGCGTTTTCAGAACGGAAGGCACTCGCATTACCCAGTTATATAAGAATACATTACGACTGTCAGAGTGGACGTAGGTGGAACAGGGGAAGGACGAAGACAGATTACGTGCGCCCTGTTGCTGATGATAGCAGTCTAAGTTGCTGGAAATATCGAAAACAAGCCAGGAAATATATGTACACAGTAATATTGAGCAGCGTTCGCGTAGACACTTTTAAAATGGAAAATTATTTAAGTATTAAATATTTTGAGTTGGTCTGTTTATATCCGTGGATACTATCTGCGCCGTATTTTATTGCCATATGTGGCCTGTCTGGATGTATTGTGTCTAGATGGCACGATTTTCGAAAAAATTGTTGAACACAAAATGTGTTTTAATTTTATCTACAACTTTTGTGTGCAACATTTCTCACTCCCAGCAGCACTCAGATAGTTATTGCCACAACTGTACACAACTGTACAGACGTCTTTATAAATTACCTGCCTTTTTTCCAGATTGTAATGAAACTTGAATTTTCTCGACAGATTTTCAAAGAATCCACGAGTCTTACATTTCCCGAAAATCTGTTCATTGGAAGCTGAGTTGATGCATGCGGATAGGCGGACGGACAGACATGACGAATCTAATAGTTACATTTTGCAGTTTTGCGATAGCGCCTAGCAAACTACAATTAGCTACATTATATTGCAATAAAATATGTGGTTCTGCATTTAACTAAAATCCAATTATTCATAATAGAGTTGTTTAATTTGCGATGACAGACGGACAGGCCCAAGGCAATGGGTCTGTCCGTCTGTACGTTTTGCCCTCTTTTATGCCGGTTTTATACGGCATAAAAGAGCAAGCCAGTAGCGGCCACTGCGACAAACTCGAATCATTTCCGTGTACACAGCCTGTGGAGCAGATAAGCTCACAGCTGTTTCCGAGACGCTGCTCTAATCCGCGTTCAAATGCTCAGCTGTGCAACACAACAGCAGGCAGCGAGCTCTAGATTCCCCGAATGCGTAAAAATTACGCGTCAAACAACTTCTGAAATGATTTTTTTTTTAAATTTTGTACTATGACCAACAAACGCACAATTATTTCACAAATTGTCCCACTCCCACATGTTTCGACACTATCGTGTCATCCTCAGGCAGCTGGTAATCAATACCTTGCCAAGTTACACAAGTATTTCAAATGCAGCTGTTGGTAATACAAGTTACAATTAAGATGTTTCACATAGGTTTTATATGAAAACTTGCATAAAACCTATGTGAAACATCTTAATTATAAACTGTATTACCAACAGCTGCATTTGAAATACTTGTGTAACTTGGCAAGGTATTGATTACAAGCTGCCTGAGGATGACACGATAGTGTCGAAACATGTGGGAGTGGGACAATTTGTGAAATAATTGTGCGTTTGTTGGTCGTAGTACAAAATAACTTAAGATTCACGGTAAATGTATTAAAAGAAAACAACTTGCCGCAAATAAAAATGAAGTAACACACATCTAGAAGTCGATTCAATATCGCGCACTTTGGTTCATAATTCTTTACCTTACTTTTAATAAAGTAATTGGTGACTGAGCACAGTGAGAGCAGTCACGTGCTTTAAGTAAGGAAAATTAAAAATTTTAGGAGGAAGAGAAAATAGAATCTGCTGCTGTAAACGTCTGTCTAATGCACCCAACATTGGGAAATGTGTTTAGTTATACAAAGCAAGCTGCTTCATGCAGTAATTTCTGAATACAGTGTTAAAACTGAAATACTCAGAAAACCTCATTAAATAAGTAAAAATGCAGTATTGGTTTGAGATTTAAGTACAGATTAATAAGGAAATATTTACATAGAAATTCTTCTTGAAAGTTTTATATTCCCGCAGGTGGACAAGAATCTTTCCCAACTTTAAGGAAGCCGCAAATGTCATTACAGTATTCAAAAGGAGCTGCAAATGAAATGAACACTTCGCCACTGGAATCCAGTATATATATTTATCCCAAATTAAAAAAAAAATAAATCTTATATTTAACCCAAAACCTACGTACAGTCCTTCCGAGTGATTCTCTCCGTTATCTTTCAACAAAATTTTTTTTTTCAGAATTTCGTCTCACACTAATGTGAGATTTATGTCCCTTTTCTTCAATCCTGTTTAACGAAGGAGAAAGTATGCAATGAAAATACTGAATTACTGGAGTCTCAGTTAAAGAAGTGCAGCACAAATAAGCTCCAGTATTTCCATTGTATTAGCAACAACACAACAGTGTCTGCGGGCTTCAGTTATGCGCTTCGACGTGGTTAGAAGATTTACAGCAGGATCTTTAACGAAGATTGTGAAGTTATTTAAGGAAAAGGAATTGTTCTTATTAACGAGGTTCTCTCTCTATGACGACAAAAAACACGTTGAAATTGTAAATGTAATTCACGACAAAAACAAGACAGCGGGTGGAAAAAATTATGTGCAGAATTTTAAGTCGCGTTTCTGCAACATCGGACAATAAATGTTGACACATAGGATAGAAATGAATTTATGCCAATAAGAAAAGTATGGGTTCCCACGTGTCGAATTTTTAAGAAAATCAAATCATATTAAATTTTGTTTATATGTGCTACACCAAATGTTATCTTGAATGAGCAAAAACTATAGAATATAGAGCGAAACTGCATTTAAATCGTAAGAAATGTACGACTTCCACTACATAAATTCTTATGAAGCTCACAAATGATCAATAGTATTGAACTCAGATTTTTCGCACTGAATTTCAAAGACTATCCAAATAGACGTATAAAATGCAGACAAAGATTCACTTACGGCCTTAAAGCAAAGTGTGGATTTCACCGCGTATAATTCCAGAAAATTGAAACAAACGCGGTTCTTATTTGCGCGCACCGTATTTTCTGAATTTCTTCCATATTGCACGAAATGTGTAGAATATGACCACAATGGTGTTTGTGTTCGGCGCAACTCACAGTGTTCAGCGGCATTACGTAGAGTCCTGCCACATAGAACGTCACCAGCATTGGTCAAAATATATGCAAAATTAGGTTAAAAATTCAATTGCGCTCTTAAGTACAGGATAATGAAGACTGTACTGGTTTTTAAGAAACTCGCGTCTCCTCGCCAATTTATTGTAAATATAATTATCATGAGTTTCAGGAAAATCTAACAAATTATTTAGTCTTTGTTAGTATGTCAGAAAAAAACAGGAACAGCAGTGCCGGAGAATGAACTTCGCATAAGTTGTTCTCTTGTGCATTCTCGACAATGACTTGAAACAAATGTAAAATAAGAGGGGTAAATTTAAAAAAAGTGTACAAATACAGTATGCAATAATTTGGCAACAATTGCTGCAGTACATTGTATCAGAGCTTGGCATCAGGTGCTGCAATAAATTGTGTAAGGGCTTGACATCAAATGCCACAATACACTCTGCCCGGGCTTGACATCAAGTACTGCAGTACACTGTGTCAGGGCTTGGCATCAAGTGTTGCATTACACTGTGTCAGGGCTTGGCATCCAGTGCTGCAGTACACTGTGTCAGAGCTTGGCATTAAGTGTTCCAGTACACTGTGTCAGGGCTTGGCATCAAGTGTTGCAATACACTGTGTCAGGGCTTGCCATCAAGCGCTGCAGTGCACTGTGTCAGGGCTTGGCATCAAGTGCTGCATTACACTGTGTCAGAGCTTCCCATCAAGTGTTGGAATGCACTGTGTCAGAGCTTGGCATTAAGTGCTGAAGTAAAATGTATCAGAGCTTGGAATCAAGTGTTGCAGTACACTGTGTCAGAGCTTGGCATCAAGTGTTCCAGTACACTGTGTCAGGGCTTGGCATCAAGTGTTGCAATAAAATGTGTTAGAGCTTGGCATCAAGTGCAGCAGTATACTGTGTCACGGCTTGGGATCGAGTGTTGCAGTACACTGTGTCAGAGCTTGCCATCAAGTGTTGCAATACACTGTGTCAGGGCTTGACACCTAGTGCTGCAGTACACTGTGTCAGGGCTTGGCATCAAGTGTTGCAATAAATTGTGTCAGAGCTTGGCATCAAGTGCTGCATTACAATGTGTCAGAGCTTGGCATCAAGTGTTCCAGTACACTGTGTCAGGGCTTAGCATCAAGTGTTCCAGTACACTGTGTCAGGGCTTGGCATCAAGTGCTGAAGTACACTGTGTCAGAGTTTGGCATCAAGTGTTGCAGTACACTGTGTCAGAGCTTGGCAACAAGTGTTGCAGTACACTGTGTCAGGGCTTGGCAACAAGTGCTGCAGTACACTATGTCAGAGCTTGGCATCAAGTGTTGCAGTACATTGTGTCAGAGCTTGGCATCAAGTGCAGCAGTACACAGTGTAAGGGCTAGACTTCAAATGCTGCAATATAATGTGAATGAGTTTGGTATCAATTGCTGCAATAACTGTGTTACAGCTTGGCATCAATTGCTGCAGTACACTGTATATGAGGTTGGCATCAAGAGCTGCATTACACTGTGTCAGGGCTTGCCATCACCTGCTGCAGTAAAAAGTGTCAGGGCTTGACATCATGTGCTGCAGTACACTGTGTCAAGACTTGGCAACAAGTGCTGCAGTACACTGTATCAGAGCTTGGCATCAAGTGTTGCAGTACGCTGTGTCGGAGCTTGGCATCAAGTGTTGCAGTAAAAGGTGTCAGTGCTTGGCTTCAAGTGCTGAAGTACACTGTGTCAGAGCTTGGCATTAAGTGTTGCAAATACACTGTGTCAAGGCTTGGCATCATGTGTTGCAATCCACTGTGTGAGGGTTTGATATCAAGTGCTGCAATACACTGTGGCCGAGCTAGGCATGTAATGCTGCAGTACACTGTGTCAAAGCTTGACATCAAGTGCTGCATTACACTGTGTCAGAGCTTCCCATCAAGTGTTGGAATACACTGTGTCAGAGCTCGGCATCAAGTGCTGAAGTAAACTGTATCAGAGCTTGGAATCAAGTGTTTCAGTACAATGTGTCAGGGCTTGGCATCAAGTGTTCCAGTACACTGTGTCAGGGCTTGGCATCAAGTGTTGCAATAAAATGTGTCAGAACTTGGCATCAAGTGCTACAGTACAATGTGTCAGGGCTTGATATCAAGTGTTGCACTACACTGTGTCAGGGCTTGGCATCAAGTATTGTAATACACTTCGTCAGGGCCTGACATCAAGTGTTGAATTACACTGTGTCATAGCTTGACATCAAGTGCTGCAGTACACTGTGTCAGAACCTGGAATCAAGTGTTGAAGTACACTGTGTTAGGGCTTGGCATTAAGTGTTGCAATATACTGTGTCAGGGCTTGATAGCAACTGTTGCATTACACTGTGTCAGAGTTTGGCATCAATTGCTGCAATAACTTTGTTAGAGCTTGGCATCAAGTGTTGCAGTACACTGTGTCAGAGTTTGGAATCAAGTGTTGCAATTCACTGTGTCAGGGCTTGACATCAAGTGTTGCATTACACTGTGTCAGAGTTCGATATCAAGTGCTGCATTACACTGTGTCAGAGCTTAGCATCAAGAGTTGCAGTACAGTGTGTCGGAGCTTGGCATCAAGTGATGCAGTACACTGTGTCAGGGCTTCCTATCAAGTGCTGCAATATATTGTGTCCGAGCTTGCCATCATGTGCTGCAGTACACGGTGTCAAGAGTTTGGCATCAAATGCTTCAATAAATGTGTCAGAGCTTGGCATCAAGTGCTGCAGTACACTGTGTGAGAGCTTCGCATCAAGTGTTGCAGTACACTGTGTCAGTGCTTGGCATCAAGTGCAGCTGTAAACTGTGTCAGAACGTGGCATCAAATGCTGCAATATAATGTGTCAAAGCTTGGCATTAAGTGTTGCAATACATTATGTCAGGGCTTGGCATCAAGTGCTGCAATACATTGTGTCAGGGCTTGATATCTAATGTTGCAATACACTGTGTGAAGGCTTGACATTAAGTGCTGCAATA
>Ga0136643_10013853_pt1 | contig 12085 bp, 7 predicted proteins | sample TergutLab28metaG_FD_96883 | JGI IMG/M metagenome (GOLD analysis project Ga0136643, IMG submission 96883) | Labiotermes labralis P1 segment gut microbial communities from Petit-Saut dam, French Guiana - Lab288 P1 (version 3) (version 3) | ecosystem: Host-associated > Arthropoda: Insects >...
ACTGGAACTACGTTGAGTGATGGGGATATTGTAACTTTGTAAAGCATTAGGGAACAACATCTGGCCTGGAAGTTGAGATTCAACCGGCCCCACCCCCCCCCGCCCCCCAACAAAGGCAAAAAATATTTCAACGACTTAATGTTGTGATGAATTTGTGTTCATACGCAGTTTTTACCAACAGCATATTCCTGAACAGTATTTAAGACAGATGATGGCGTCTGTATTGACGCAATTTTCACACTGCGTAATGTTAGTTTTCTCCGACGTTTCGCAGAAACGTACCGCCTCCGTATTCGGGTTGACTGAATCCGGTTCAGGTAGATGCTGAAGTAACTGGGACAACGAAAAATGCTTGAGGAATTGCGGGCAGTCAGATTTATGAAACTGGCAAGAGGTGACCGGGATTTACCGGGCCAAAACTTCGGGTCCTGCAGAGGTAATGGGCGTGTAATGGCAACTGTGTTTTAAGGGAGATCCGTATTTATGTCCCTTTCCCTGGCCTTAAGAAAAACACTGGACTTCGCTGCTGCTCCAGTAATGCAGCTAATACTCATATTTCCATGCGGTGGTCTTGTGGTTTTGACACCAAATGGTCCGGGAGGAGTGTATGGGCGTTTTGGAGGAACTTGGTGCCTCTCTTCTCAGCCTGAAGATAGGCAGTATCTTCCTTCGAAACATTCCTACCCATCTACCAAACCACACTTCGTTAAAACTCGGAAGACCACAGTACAACTTACAAAACCCCCAAGAACTTTAAATATTGTGTAATATGCTGGGGCGGAAAATGTATTTGAGACAATGACAGGGAGATTTACAAAGTGGAGGCCTTACGGATCCGTGATAGATAAGTGGGTCCCTGTCACTAGGGCTTTGCGGGTCCTCAGGTTACAGATGTAGGGACGGTCTCCAATGTGAAGGGTAGCTGCGAATATATTGAATAAGCAGTCTAGGGCGACCGACAAGGGGTGGTCATCCGGCTTGGAGGTTGGGCGAGATGCTAACAACTCCTCACCGTAAGACATTGCCATGTTATGAAACATTCACATTTGCCTCTGGTATAATTTTGTCTGCTGTTGTATATGGGTGTGAAACTTGGTCGCTCACATTGAGGGGGGATCGTAAGCTGAGGGTGTTTGAGAACAGAGTGCTGAGGAGAATACTTGGGCTAAGAGGGACGAGGTAACAGGTGGGTGAAGAAAACTACGTAATGAAGAGCTTAATGATCTCTACTACTCACCAGATATTATTTGGGTATGAGGAGAGGAAAGGCGTATACAGGGTTCTGGTGGTGAAACCTGAAGGATAGACCTCTTTGAAGACCTAGGTGAGATGGGAGTATAATATTAAAATGGATTTTCCGGAAGTGGGGTGGGGAAATGGACTGGATCGATCTGGTTCAGGATAGGGACAGGTGGCAGGCACTTGTGAATGCGGTAATGAATCTTCGGGTTCCATAAGATGCGGGGAATTTCTTGACTAGCTGAAAACCTAGCTTCTAGCTAGGTTTTCAGCTTTCAGTGAAAACTAGCTTCTCAGAAAGGACTCTGCTCTGTGGAGTTAGTTAGATAGGCCGAACGGATTCGTAATCATTGACTGTAACTAACTGGTACGATTTATAAATGTGTCCGGAATCTTTTAACAAAGCCTGGAACATCCTTCCATGTTAAGTTCAGTAAGACAGCTCAGTACTGGGCCTAGCGGCTATTCTGCAGGTTGGACAACAGAGGAATCGGGGTTTGATTTACGGCCTTGACAAATTTTTCTTTTCTATAGCTCACAAATGCGGGCGTGTGTTGTATAAGGAATGGTGACGTTCTCCATTCAACAGATCACCGAATGTTGCTGGCATTCTTCCTGGACTGCTTGACCCTTGAAGATGTGACAGATAGGTTCTCCCGAAACGTCGCTGGCTACAAATCAGCTCTGCGTAACATCGGACAAAGAGCGAATATCTCATTTACACCGCGGCAGAGGCGGCGTGAAATCACTTTACTTTGCGGTTAGAATTTATTGTTCAAACTACATAGAGGTTCAGTGAAGCTCAGGGGCAGCGCGGCAGGTTTTCTGACACGCGTGCAATGCGGTCGAGCATGCAATAGGCGCAGTTTGGTTACAATGCGCCGTATCTTGCTGAAGTCGGTGGACACTGGTTTCACTTCTTTTTGGCAGAATCCACAGTACGAACTTAACTGCTTAAAGAGTAAAAAATGAAAACAATCTGTAAGTACTTTCCTGTAAAATGCTGCCCGATATTGTAGGGAGCATTGTTGTGTTTGAAGTTTCCCCGGTTTTGCCCGCTTGTCCTTCTGATAAAAGTAGAATTAAAATTAAGGTGATTATGAAGGACTGACTCATTATGAAGGACTAACTCATTATGAAGGACTGGTTTATTATGATACAGTGAAACTGACAGGGGAAAATTGAAATATTCCGAGAAATACAAGTTCCCAGTACCACTTTGTCCAGCACAAATTTAATGTGAACTGACCTGGCTCTGAAACCGGGTCACCACGGTGAGCTACCGCCAACTGACCGCCAAATGGCCGCCTAAACCACGGCATGGCCACAACAACATGAAGTTCGTCTAAATAATATATAATCATTGACAGCATGCCTCAGAGCCCGCACTTCATTTCTCCATTAAGCAGATCAGATGGTTTAACGCTGTTTAAGGAAATAATCCGAATTGTTGTGGAGTAAAAAACACACATATACAGTGTGTGTAAAATGCAGTTCTCGAGTTTTAAATTAGATCAGCCGTCCTTAACGTGGGATCCGTGGATATATATCGGAGTGCCCGTGGACTTGGATGGGAAAAAAATTACAACTTTGTTTTCACTAATTCTAACTGAAAATAGTTTTTTTAACTCAATAACGAATGTAGATAACAAAGTAATTTATGGCCTGTAGGCTCCAAAATTGTTTGTTAACTTCAATAAATTTCGCTATCCAAAATTATTAAAATTTAATAGAGGAAATAAGAGACCGTTTCGTTGTGTGAAGTACATTTTTCTCCTTAAACCGTGGAATTAATTACTGGTAATATATTTCTGGGAAGGGGTCCGTAGTGTTCATCATTCTCTAAAAGGGATTCAGGGCACAAAAAAGTTTAAGAACCCCCGAATTAGTTGGTATACATAGTCATTACTAAGTTTTGGTTTTAAATTTTAGCGATCAGTACAATACAGACTTGCTGTACAGATTAGAAAAAATTTATCGATTTTAAGAAATATGGATTTAGTTTTCAAAGTTCGATGCATATCATAAATTAAATTTTTAAAGCTACTCGTATAGGGCATTAAAATTTAAAATTATTTAATTTTGAAAATTTAATGAACTACGAATATAAGAAAAAAAGAATGTTAATGGAAAAATATTCAGGGAGAAGACAATGTGGGAAACTTTGGTGTAGATGGAAGGATGAAAACGAATAATTTAGTGCCTTCAGTTGGGTCAAAATAAGAACTAATTACTGCATATTGTACATGTGAAAATTATAGAAAGCAGAACAACTACTAGCTCCACAATAAATGATAAAGATAAAGGTAAAGTTGTACCTGTGACTGCCATGGTTAGTAGAGGTATAGCTCCACTGATTCTTAACGTCGGCTGTAGGTGGAGTTTGAAGGTCAGCTCCATGTCTGTGCCACTTTACCTCTCAGGAATGAACACTGGTGCCCACTGAATATGATCTGTCTGGACATTTTGGAGAATAGAATACCCCTTTACCGTGCTGGAAATTGAACCTCGGACTGTCCAACCCAGAGCTTAGTCACCATACGAACTGAGTTATCCCGGCTTGTTCAACGCTTCAAAATGGCATGTCAAAATTTGGTTAACAGTTCAAACAGAGGTTGCAAGGTTGCACTGACTCTCTTGAAGCTCGTAGGGGAATAGTTCTCTAATTGTGCTCCACGGATCCAAAGGAATGCGGGACCACTTTACAACGGATCCGTAGGTGCATTTCTGTAATGTCTATCCTGAAGTTTACTTATGTGCTTAATCAAAGGAACAATGTTTTATTAAAAATAAGCGAAGAACCTCTTTAATTGGTGGTGTGTTTATTTCGTATGAACGCCAAATATCTAATTAAGAATCATACTGTACCCAAAATGGTTGTGACAGCCAGTTTAATTGAGGTCCAATCACGCAGCGCATCTATACATATGCTACTGGTATGTATGTGTAGCTATCGAAAGTCAGTTTATAACCGGTGGGAACAATTATTTGGTTAGGAGGTCCAAAATTATTTTTTTAAGAGTAGGAATACATGTGTTTCTGAATGAGGGAGATCAGAAGCATTTGGTAAGGGATACAAAAGGTCAGTGGGGTAGCAAAGCGAAGGATAGTTACAAGGCAGAGAGTGAGAAAGAGTCCTGTATGAAGTAGGATAGACAGATACCTGAAGAAAGAGAAGTGTAGAGGTTAGAATTGGATATAAGGTGCGATAAGCATTTACAAAAGAGAATTCTAGTTGTTACGTATTTGTCAACGTCAAGTGTAATGGGATTTTGAGGTCTGCTGGGACAGCCAAAATTCAAGGGTTTGACACTTTTTTCGAATTGTAAATCACGAGAGGGTGGATACCATGTTAGTCACAGTAGCCCATTAAAAACGTCCAGTAGAAAACGTTCATACGGGGGTTACATATGGTAAGTTAAAAGATATTGCGCCAGTCCTAAGAACCAATTTTAAAGTTTTCGGCCTATTACGAGATTGCTAAATTTAGAGGGGACCAATCAGACTTGTTAGGCAAATTAAAGTCTGGAGAATTTTGAAACAGGGAAACTATTTTCGCATACTGTAGCTAACGAGACACAAATGTTTCGGTCGTCGTAGGTGGAGGACGCGCATGTGCATCGCTCCATATTTAGGCCAGATTAACAGAATAAGAGATAATTAGAAATTTATAAGTGTTTCTACGGGGGTACAGTTTCAAAACAAACAATATTAAATTGGACTTAACGGGCATTACCAAGTTTCGGACGGGGTCCGCGGTAGCACAGTGGTTAAGGTGCTGTGCTACAAATCGAAAGGTCGCTGGTTCGATCCCAGCTGGTGTCAGTGGATTTTTCATTGACATAAAATCCTTCCGATCGCACTATAGCTCTGGGGTCGACTCAGCCTCTAACAGAAATGAGTACCAGGAGCATTTCCTGGGGGTAAAGGCGGCCGGTGCGTAAGGCTGACAATCTACCACCATCCTGTGCCGTTGTCACGAATTCTGGGAACCTTAACTTTCTGGAACCCTCTGGGCCTGTCCAGGCCTGTAATGGGATGGCTTTACCTTACCAAGTTTCGGATAATATAATTTTATTATTCCTTAAAGGTTGATATGCAGTGAATAGGCTACGTGAGAGAGTAATCCGTGCTACGTTTAACGTATGCAATGAGAACTTGTAACAATAGCGCCCATTAACTAAAATAAAATCACAACAGATTCTTCAGACTATCAATTCAGCAAAAATCTTATTAACAGTTAATCTTCACCAAGCCCATCACATTCAAACCACGGTAGTCTCTGAAAATTAGGTCCCATGCGAACCGAAAAGTGAGATATAGTTTCTTCATTTTGGACACCTATCACCCGGACACTCTATTTAAATGAGCAAAGATGTGGGAATCAGTTGTTATTTTACAAAGCCAAAAGGGGTCCGCGAGGAAAAGCTTTGGGGAACACTGCCGTATGGAAATATTTGGGCCACGACCGGTTTCAGCTACGTTTCTTTCAGTTCATTATTTCCTTTCATCAAACAAATCGACCGTGCATCATGTCAATTAATTACAACGTCGGCAAAGTAGTAGAAACAGTTCACTTTTCGTTATGATACACGATTTTCACACGGACACACATCACAGATGATTCAAACCTTGTTGCTTCTCGTATAAGAGTTATCCGTGGCGCTGTAGAGTCAACGTGCGCCCTGTGAAACTGTGACGTCTGTCAGTAAGCGTGTGCGTGTGGGTTTGTGTGCAGTCCTGCTGCAGTATTCGTGACGCGGCCATTTTAAAGTGTAACACCAACAGCCAAGCGGCGGGTTTGTTGTGATAATTCGTTCAAGCGGGGAATCGTTTCGACATGAGCAGTTAAAGCACTAGATTTAGCATTCAAAACTGAGCGTCATGCCTACACAGTGTATGTACCTGTTTCTTATAATTCTCCTAGTAAACATCGATTATTTCCTAACACAGTTTTAACCGTTCGAAACGCGCAATGGGGAATTTGTGTGTATACTGTAAGGTCGGAGCTGCGTTTTATATATTATTCAGTTGAACTTCAGGCTTCAAAGTTTCAGAGTGGCCTGTTGCTGCTGCATTAGAACAGTGTACAGTGCAAGTGCTGATGTAGTGAAGGTTTTCATATGGTACCGCATTCCGGAGAGTTTTGATGACAGTCAAATATGAACACTCTGGTTCCACTTGCTGATACTTTACCTGCAGGCTTCGTTAATATTTGTGTGAGACTGTACATATCCCCTTTAAATCGCAGCCGATTAGATCATTAACCCTGTAACGTACTGTGATGATAGCTTCATGCTTCATCTTATATAAAACGACAATAATTATTTGCGTTTTGCTCTCACGATATATTTCGATCTTTCTTGTTGATTTTAAATAAATATCTCTTGAGATACTCGCTCTTCTGGGATGTTACGCAGCGTAGACTACAGTCAGTTACCGACGTTTCGGGACTACCTATCTGTCCAATGTTCAAGAGTCGAGTTCTTGGACTGCTTTACCCTTGAAGATGGGACCAGATAGGTTGACCCGAATCGTCCGTGACTAACTAGCAGTATACTCTGCGTAACATCCCAGAAGAGTGAATATCGCACACCGCAAACGGGAGCCTGAAATCATGCCTAATCCTCTCTTATTTGCGAGCCTTGAGGGCTTTTCCAGTGATGAAGTTGAGGATTACTGTATTGTGAGAAGTGACGTTTGTCAGAGGGTAGTCGCCTGCCGACGTGACGAAGCAATGTAGTACCTTCATCTTCAAGGGTCTGGAGTTCCGAGAAGGACCCTGAATGGGCTAAGTCACCCTCCGAAGCAGTGTCATGTTACAGCAGAGCGGTTTGTATTCTGTTAACAGCACTGACCAACTGCTGTATTTAGCTGTGTCTGCTGTGAAGTGGCACCTGCATGTTAAATTATTATGTAGCTGACTTCAGACTTTGAAGATTTGATAGAATCTTGTATCCTAGACGGAGGAATTGATGGGAGGATGGAGAATGATTTGTAGGAATTGATAGGAGTTTGTAGAACTGAGAAGGAGGAAGGGATAGAAGGTTGGAGCACTGAGATGGAGGGAGTGATAGGAGGTTGGAGAACTGAGGCGGAAGAAGTGATGGGAGGTTGGAGAACTGAGGCGGAGGAAGTGATAGGAGATTGGAGAACTGAGACGGAGGAAGTTATAGGAGGTTGGAGAACTGAGGAGGAAGTGATAGGAGGATGGAGAAATGAGAAGAAGATAGTGATAGGAGCATGAGTGTAAGAACTCAGACATAACCTGAGAAAAATTCCCGAAGCTTTATTTCTAAGAGCTGTGCTTTCAAACAGAAAGAAGTGACACAGTTGTGATATGCTAATAAATGCAAATTGGCAGCTCACTTAGCGTGTCTCTTGTCCTTCGATACCATTATGAAGATATGCACAGGCCTGCTTCATGTCTGTAGTTTAGCACGTGTACGGAGTTAACGAGTGTCGTCCGTCCGTCCGTCCGTGTGTGTGTCAAGATTTGGACTGGATTAATCTGGCTCAGAATATGATCTAGTAATAGACTATATTTGATTGTGGGTTCTGAGGACAGTATAATGAACAGTAATGTGTAGTCCAGAAAATAGGCCTAAAATTAGCATTGTTGTTTATAAATCATATTTTGTTGACTTACAAGGCGATGTTATGAACACGAAAACAAACTGCCCCGCTCTTTTAACGCCGGCAATTACCTTGGCCAGCAGAGAAATTAGCGGCTTCCGACGGAGGATTTTGTGCCATGGAGTTGGTTATACTTAATGGAGTTCTCCTATTTGTTCGGGAAATACTTTGGGTTGATGAAAGGTGCAAGGTTGAGGTTCGTGTCTAGTGGCGGGCTATATTATTAGCTTCTCGAACATTCAGATTATGTTGCCGTGATATTAGCTCGTTCCTAAATTATTGTGGAGAGCACCGTAGCTTGCGAGTCAAAAATCGATTTTGTTACCGACTTAGTATCACAGAGTTAAGCAGTAGGAGACGACCAATTCTGCCATCTACAGGGGAATCAAACAGGCTGTTTGAAAAGTTGGGTTTACGGACAAGACACAGCCTTGCGACGGGAAGCACAAAATGACGGTCAGATCGAAGCGATTCATAAAACTGTCTTGTAACAAATGGGAAACAGGAGAAGGACGTGACGATAGCGTTTAAAATTGGTTCTAACTCACAGTAAACAATCGTGTATCGTATTATATGAGATAATATTACAAACACAGGGCACACATGTAGTATACATTAAAATTAGTTATGCATTCAGTGAACTCCTACATGTTTCGGCCAACCATGAGGCCATCTTCAGGGAGGTAAAATACGACGGATGATTACATAAGGGTAAAATTATTGAAATTACAGAACCAACAAGACACATATGAAATGAATATCATAAAATCCACAGTTTCATATACTTGAGTAACAAAACTAATTTCAATACACTGGTGTGCATTTTGTTGGTACTACTGTTGTATATAATCGATTAATGCATGGATTATGGATCGTGTAAACTTTTATCTCCGTCACCATGACCAGTCTGTTAATGCCGTTAGCGAAGTAATAGCTGTTTTCATTTGAGAGTGAGAGACAGAGACAGAGAGAGTTATACGAAACACGAGAAATAAGCTGGTATGTATACATACTCTTTTTAATGTTTGCCATCCCGAAGTGCTTAACACATACATGAATATATAATGTATCAGTCAAACACTACAAATGTTAATACGTTATTTTATTATTTAGGCCAACATGTTTCGACTCGTATAGAGTCATCTTCAGGCCCTTCTAAGATACAGGATCCGCATCTTAGAAGGGCCTGAAGATGACTCTATATGAGTCGAAACATGTTGCCCTAAATAATAAAATAATATATTAAAATTTATTGTGTTTGACTGATACATTATATAGTCATATAAATATATAGATACGATTGTAATTGAAAGAGTTACAGGGCTTTCTTACAAAGGAAATCTGTAATAACGCGGGAATGGCGCTGAGACAAGGCCATGTAGCTCCCGCAATGTGTCCACCGACCGGCCTGCCGTGACGGCTGTAAGCTACCTTACCGGTTGCGAAACATGGCTGGTTGGAAAGAATAATATGCCTTGGGGTGAGATATCTAGTGTACCTAGGCAAAATATTCATGGTGAATTTGGAATTCGGGCAGCGAAAGTGACAATTTTTTGCCCACTATTTTTCATTAAAATGCAATGTTTTGAAATAATGAAATTACTTATTTGCAATAATTATAAAAAAAAAAACAAGCATGTCCGGACATGATTTAACGAAACGCCGACGGAAGTCAGCACGATATGAACGAGTGAGGGCTGAAATTACTCAGCGGTAGCCCAACTTTGCTTAAAACTATCACAAACTCTGCCTTTGGCTATATGTTTCGCATGATCTTTACGGGAAAGACTTTGAATGGAAGCATCACGATGTGCTGATAAATGTAATATAATATTACATAGTGCACATCAGCACAACTACTTTATTACTCAAGGTAATTATAAGGCTACATGTTTCGACTATAGATTAGTCATCTTCAGGCCTATTTTTGTCATTTGAGTCACAAGATGCTATGCACACTTTGGGATCCCATCGTATTTACATCCATGGCATAGCATCTTGTGACTCAAATGACAAAAATAGGCCTGAAGATGACTAATCTATAGTCGAAACATTTAGCCTATGTAAGTACCTTGAATAATAAAGTAGTTGTGCTGACGTACACTATTTAGTATTATATTACAGGAAAGACTGTTTTATTTCCATAAACAGCATCAACCATTTTGTCTTAACAATTGAGACGCAATGTGAGGAAAGAACTGGATTTTCGTTTATTATTTGAAGTGTGTCTATACACATATTTTGCAATTTAACCCTTATCCTGCTAATGTGGGGAATATGGTGAGCTCCTAATAATGCTAGCAAATGGCAGATGGGATTTAACTCGGCATTTAAAAGGTTAAAAAGCAAAATTTCCACATTCCAGTTACGCCTTTCCTAAGGAAGGGCTGTTAGAACCAGAGCTCGACCAGCCTTTTATTTTTTGTTTGTTTCTTTGTTAGTTGTTTGGTTGGTTGGTTCGCCGACCTTTCAGAGGGTTGAAATAAAGTTTGTCATTTATGGCTGAACGTTCCCCGATGCCTTCAGAATTTCCAGAAGAACACAATTAAATCCGCCACATTAAGTATGGGGATTAGACGTCATTAGTACCAGCTTTCGTCCTTCTGCCTCTCTCGTCAACTCATATCATTCGATGTTTACAGCAGACAACTGAACTCAGCGAGCAGCGGTATATACAAACTACAGTGTTCGCGGAAGTGACGTAATGCGATTTTAGTGCGGCAGTACAACACGGAATCTCAGAACCACGCTGGCGTAGTTCTCGATTCGCAAACATCGTCAGTCGTCCCCCGAGTCTTTACAAATAAGATGAATACGAAGCTGTAAATTCAAGCAACTAGAATTATTCTCTCAGCGCGTGCGCGCAGTTAAGGACCAATCAGATGTGGCAACATCGCCAACCATGGGTAACATCCATTGCTGTTCGGGTGCCAGAAAACGGTCAAAGGTAATGTTCATAATTTATGATAAAAATACGTAAATTAGTGTCTTTGATTGTATGAATGTGTTTATAGTGACTGTGAGAAGTGATCAGTGTCTTTCCACTGTTATGCGCGGTTCCTGTAGGACGTTTGTGTTTTGTTTTCCATGAATATTGTTATATCGTCTTGTAGTGACGTAATTGTGAGCTGAAAATTAACGTGGCTAAAAGTGTGTGTGTGACGACGATACGCATGATACAGCACATATAACACTGTATTAAGCGGAATGTCACTGCGTAGCGGATGGCTGTAAGAGGATTCAGAACAAGGTAAACAAGAAAGTTGACATTTTCAATGTATGTATGAATATTCCATGTTCCGAGCAGGAGGAAACGGAGGAATTTGTGTCTAGCATTCGTATAAATGACGAAAAGTGGCTGTTAGCTTCATCATGTCCATCTATCCTATTGCCTATCCGCGTTTATTAGCGCGCGGCTCCCACTGGACGGATTTTTACAAAATTTGGTACTGAGGACTTCAACGAAAATCTGCCAAGAAACACTAAGTTGGGTTAAAATAGGTAAAAAATATCGACAACTTTACATGAAGTTTACGTTTAAATTGAGATCTTTGCTCTTTTGGGGTGTTACGCAGCGTAGATAGATAGCTACCGACGTTGCGGGAGAACCTATCGACCCCATCTGCAAGTGTTAAGCAGTAATTCTTCTTAGACTGCTTGACCCTTGAAGATGGGACCGATGGTTGTCCCGAAACGTCGACAATTAACTATTAATCTACACTTTGTAACATCCCAGAAGAGCGAGGGTACTGTTTACACCACGACGGAATCCTGAAATCGCGTAAACGTTTGTATTTTTGGCAGCGGTACGAAATATTTTGTACCTCGATAACAATGTGAAAGGAACCCATTGTTACGTTTCCACGCAGATACTCATTGGTTTTATTTTGTTTACTGCTACAAGTATGTCAACAACATAAACGGAACGGTTTTTATTTTGTTATTTTCATGGCAAAATTTATTACAAGAACGTGTCACCATGTTACATTAGGCCTATATGCACATTGTCTATGTAGTTTAAAAAAGCATATGGCCAACTGATCCACCAAATATCTCCAATCATAGGCGTAACTTGGCTCAAAAGTTGATGGGGGGGGGGGGGGGCACAAAATCGACAGGGGTTTTTGGGAAATTAAATTTAAAAAAAAGTCAAATAAAAAAAAAGGGGGTTTTTTTTTTCACCCTGATAATAAAGCCCATTCCTCCACGG
>Ga0136643_10013854_pt1 | contig 12085 bp, 5 predicted proteins | sample TergutLab28metaG_FD_96883 | JGI IMG/M metagenome (GOLD analysis project Ga0136643, IMG submission 96883) | Labiotermes labralis P1 segment gut microbial communities from Petit-Saut dam, French Guiana - Lab288 P1 (version 3) (version 3) | ecosystem: Host-associated > Arthropoda: Insects >...
TGCATATATTGGGTCTGTATTGGTGTCTGTATGTTGCACTGTACAGCAGTAGACTGCCGAACAGTGCAACATACAGACACCAATTTGTGCTTACTAAAGTTACAGTTGTTAAAAATGTCCGTTAAAATACATCGGTGTGTGGTTAATACAGTGGTGGTGTGGCTGCATATATTGGGTCCTTATTGGTGTCTGTATGTTGCACTGTTGGGCAGTAGACTGCCGAACAGTGCAACATACAGACACCAATTTGTGCTTACTAAAGTTACAGTTGTTAAAACAGTCCGTTAAAATACATCGGTGTGTGGTTAATACGGTGGTGGTGTGGCTGCATATATTGGGTCCTTATTGGCGTCTGTACGTTGCACTGTACAGCAGTAGGCTCTACTGGCGAACAGTGCAATATGTCAGAGCTGTTTTAATGTAAATTTTAATATTAGTGTTTAAGACAACTCACTAGTGCATCAGTTGGTGAATAAATAAAACTTTGATAGTGAATGTGGATGTTTCCTGTGGCTTCAGTTTCTTCGAATATGATGTCACATGTGGTGTAAGTGAAGTATTCAACTAGTGGATCACTATCTTTCTAACGTGTTGTCTTTGATATGTTCTGAAACCTCCATGGAGAAGTGAGGGCATACACTCAGCCAGATGTGTGTAGTATCTTGTAAAAATAGGGAGTTGGTTGTCCTTGATTGATCTAAAATTGGTTGTCATTTTAGTAGGTGTATTGTGAGTGATGGTGGATACATTTTTCCTTGAGTAATCTGGTAACGCTAACGTGCCTTTAACTGTGTACGTGCACAGTCTCTTGACACTTCCTTTCCTTTATGTCCAGTTGTTCTCCTCAACACCTTTACCTCAGTCAGGTTTGATCATTTATTCCCTATTTATTGTGTTAAACGTCTAATTTAATTTCAGATGATACCATCATAGCACAATTTACCCCTGCCATTCTGTATCATATATTTATTTCTGCATATTTCAGTCTCTAGAACCATCAACTGGGAACTGAACTGGAGTCTGATGGGAAATACTTCAAGTTTTTACATTGATTGATATATAACAATAATGGGTTCAGATAAATATGATCGATGCAATAACTGTCATTTAAATTACTAAACATGTTTTCAAGTTTTATAATTTCATATGTTTTCAGAGGAAGCTTTGCTGCCTTCAATCTGTAGTCTAAGTATTTAACATTCGAATATAACTCTGTGCCGTAGATTCCATCATTTAAAAAAATATATATTTTTTTTTTTTCCTGATTTGTCATCTGGGGGTACGCGGTGACGCAGTCAGTTGAGGCAATGCGCTACAAGCCAGAAGGTCGCGGGTTCGATTCCCGATGGTGTCATTGGAATTTTTCATTGACACAACCCTTCCAGTTGCATTATGGCCCTGGGGTTGACTCAGCCTCTAACAGAAATGAGTACCAGGAATATTGCCTGGGGGTAAAAGCGGCCAGTGCATAAAGCTGACAACCTTAACACCTTCGTGTGCCGATTGTCTTGAAATCTGGGAGCCTCAGCCTCCTGGAACCCTCAGGGCATGTCCAGGCCTGTAATGGGATTGCTTTTTAATTCATCGTCTGAATTTGGGGGGGGGGGGTGTTGTCACCTTATAATTGCACAAATAGTTGAACATGTTCTGTGTAAGAATTTGTATGAAAAGTTTTTAGACAGTTAAGAGGCGTCATCTTACGTAGGCATAAGTGCGGTTATGTTGTGTGTATAAATTGTCATTGTATGTCAATGTTAAACCTTCCATACTTTGTGGAGTGTACTCCACTGGAGTTCCTGATGATGGTTAGAGGTACTGAAACGTGCAGGAATTAATATATATGTTGGAGAAGGGCCCCGATAAGCTATGTTGTAGTGGTGTTATTTTTAAGTAAATTATCCTTGATCTCTGTGTGCCCCTTTAGGTGAGAGTCCATGTTTTGTGCCCATATTCCTTCATTCATTCATTCATTCATTCATTCATTTCATTGGATGTGCAGAATGTGACGATTCCTTGCCGTTCTCAGGAACTTCTTCCATTCTGCTCTGTTATGTATTTTTTTCCTGCAACCCTTCTCCACCAACTATTTGTCCGTCTTCTCTCACCTCATCTTGCCATCTATTTCTTGGTCTTCCTCTCAAGCTTGTTGTTTCCACATTCATATATAATACCCTTTTGGGAATTCTATTTCCTTCCATTCTCTGTACATGCCCAAACCAGCATAATCTATTTAACATTATTGTCTCTGTTATAGTAGGTTTTTTAAGACTTGCATAAATTTCTTTATTGGTTAATATCCTCCAATTTTCTTTTTCATTGTCATATACTGGACCTAAAATTCTTCTATACACTTTCGTTTCAAAAATTTTCGATTTTTTGTGTTTCTCTTTGTTAGTGCCCATATACAGGAGATAAAATCATAGTTTTATGCATTTTCAGTTCTGGTCTCTGCAAACTAAATCAGTGAGTGCCACAACCAGATTCATTGTACAGTACTCCTGGTGTTGTATCATCTCATATTGGTAAAAGTTGGCAACATTATGGAGGATCTTCTTCCTCCTTCAGGACTGGAGCTACAAAACATTAGTACTTGACATTTTTAAGTAGGAAATGTAATGTTATGAGTTGCGATTGGTCAGGGATGAATCAAATATTTATGACTTCCTGTTCGGTTACAGCTGCTCAAAAAATGGCCCGTCATGTGTCAGTTTGAACATAATATTTAGGTGCTAATCCACAGCGCCTCTAGCCATGATTTCCACATATAACCCTTCAGTTGATACTTTTGTGTATATTATAACCCTACAGGGATACTGGGGCACCAGTCCAGACCGGCCCTGGGGCCCACCCAGCCTCTTATAAAATGGGTACTGAGCCTTTTCCGGGGTAAGGCAGCTGGGGCGTGGTGTTTGTCACCCACACCCAACTAGCGCCAAGTCTAAAGAAAGAGTAGAGCTATACCCCTACTCCCCCTCTGGGCCTTCATGGCCTGTTCTAGGGTGAACTTTACCTTACAGGGATACTGTGAAATCACCAACATTTCAATGCAGAGCAAAGCGTAGGTACCCCTTGAGTATGGATCCTCATGACTGCTTCATAAAGTCAACCGCCATCTGTTGTAACTGTCATCAGCTAATATATACTCATCTTATATCCTGCCATGAAGGCATATAGGGGGAGTAGAGGTATAGCTCTACTCTTTCTTTAACCTCAGCGCCAGATGGGCGTCGGTGGTCAACACCACTCCCCAGCTGCTTAATTCCCAGGAAAGAGACCTGGTACACATTTTACGGGAGACTTTGGACACCAGCGCAGCCCTGGATGGGCATGGAAGTTCTAACCCCCAATGGAAATCCAAATGTAAGATACATATATAAAACTTCAGACTTTTTTCAGCACTAAAGAAGGAGGCTGGGAACTTCCACTATTGCTGTGTAAAAGGTAAAGGTAAAGTGATCCCATTACAGGCCCAGTATGGCCCAGAGGGTGGGTAGAGGTATAGCTCTACTCTTCCATGACCGCGGCACTAGAAGGGGGTGAGTGGTCAGCAGCACGCCCCAGCCGTGCTTTACCCCTGGGAAAGACCCGGTACCCATTTTACGGGAGGCTGGGTGGGCCGGTCTGGACGGGCGGAAAATCTTGTCCCCACCTGGATTCGATTCCTGACCGTCCAGCCTGTAGTCAGTCTCTATACTGACTGAGCTACCCAGCCCACACTGTTGCTGTGTACTGACAGGAGTTCATAGTGAATACCCAAGCAGAAGAAATGCCATTGCCATTGGTTATTATTATTATTTTATTTTATTTTTTTTTTTTATTTCTTGGCTGTTGCTGTAAAATCCGCTTCAGATCCATTAGTCAGTCTTCTTTTCATCTGCACTTGTAGGTTTTCTATTCATTTACATTTCTTGGTCTCTGATCAACACCTTCTGAAGACATAGTTCCTGTAAGTGTCATTATTTACAAATTATGACTGAATTTGTTGCACTGAACTGCTGTGAAATTAGTAATTCATAAAGGTCATGTACGTACTTCATTTCTGTTATTAGGCGTATTCACAAAACTGCAAAAAGTGACTGTTAGCTTCATCATGTCGGTCTGTCTGCATGGAGAAACTCGGTTCCCCCTGGACAGATTTTCATGAGATTTGATATTTGAGGATTTCTCATATATCTGTTGAGAAAATTCAAGTGTCAGTAAAATCTGACAAGAATAATATGTACTTTATTTGAAAACGAATGTACATTTGTGATAATATTGTACAGACTTCTTCTTAGAATTAGAAGTTTTCCAGACAGCAATTGTAGAGAAAACACACTAATAGGGTGCTATGCACTTTGCATGCTGGATAAGTAAGGCTACAAAAATGCACTCAGAATATGTATTGCTTTCCTATGGCAAAAATTATTACGGAAATATGGACGAGTGCTACGTTATACATACTTTGCCTCTATTATGGATTTTCAAGTAATTATTTTGCAATATTTCAGAAAGAGAGAAAGGTAAAACAGTGGAAGTTGGCAGAGCGTACTTTGAAACAGAGAAAAAGCATTTCACCATCTTGGATGCCCCAGGACATAAGAGCTTCGTACCCAATATGATAGGTGGAGCGGCGCAAGCAGATCTGGCAGTATTGGTGAGTGTATTGCTGCTTGGGACTGATAAAGTGTGCTAGTTAAAGCATGTAGCATGCATGGAATCAGTGAGAGATAAGTACATGATTTTAGTAGAAAGTCTGATGGGAAAAGACCATTTTGAAGACCTGGATGAAGGTGGCATGATAATATTAATGTGTCGATGCTGGGAACCTTAATATTACAATAGAAATAAACAGTAACAAATTAAATAACTTCTTAAAAATTACAGGTATTTTAAACAATGTGTTTAGACCACAAAAAACCCTTAAGAAAACAAGAATAAAACTATACAATACACTGGCCCTTCCAGTCTTGTTATATGGCAGCAAAATTTGGACTATTAAAGCAAGGGACGCCAGAAGAATAACAGCAGCAGAGATGAAATACATGAGAAGAACAGCAGGATACGCTTGGACAGATTACAGAACAAATTGAAAAGGAGTTAAAAATAACACCAGTTTTGGACAAAGTACTGGAATACAAGAAAATCTGGATACAACATATAAATAGAATGCCTTGAAATAGATTACCCAGGGTAATGAAATACTACTCCCCAACTGGCAGAAGGAATCATGGTAGGCCTTTGAAGAGACTTCTGGATCCGTGAGACCAGAACGGGTCAACAAGTGGCCTAACTCCATGACAGATATACGATGATGATGAACAGTCCCACAGGCCCACTGCATGGAACCGAATTGGGTTTTGGAGCATTTTAGTTTTCAGTTCTGTGATAACAGCCAGCAGTGGGACCACCGGTAGCTTTACTGTTTTGTGGATACTATGGTAGTACTTCTGGTTTTCTTTTTACACCAGCAGATGGTGCTGATTATTCAGAAATTTCATTTTATGTAATACACTCTTCTAGTCTGTGCACAGAGGCTGGGCAGTAGTAATTTTGTGAGCATCAGTTGGCTTGTATGAAAGAGTAATGACGGATCTTAAAGACAGTGCATGTGAGGATGTGGAGTGGCATCAACTGGCTTGGGATGAGGTCCAGTGATTCCTGGGTTTTTAAAAGGCAGGGATGTACTAGTTTCTAATTGCATGACTGATTGATTGCTTAGTTAGTTGGTATGTTGCCTCCATGTGTAGAGTATGATTCCAAATTTGGGTCATTTTCACCAGTTAAGGAAAGTTGGATAAGCTGTTAGTTATTCTGTGTATTTGATTTGGAACATGAAGTATGGTACTGATGGAGCAGAATTTTCTGGCACTGCTGGCAGATGGACCTCCACTGAACACATAAGGTGGCATACACAGGGTATTTGTTGTGTTTGATCCATCGGTCTGGTAAGGTCCACTGTACAGAATCTGTCTTTACCAGCATTGTCAGCAGCAATCAGCAGGTGAACTAATGTCAAGTGAAACTGGTTGATGCAGCGTGACATTACAGAAAACATGAATCTTCAAGTTGATTGGTGTTTGTGAATATGCAGACGTGGTATATAACCATTATTGTGAGGAGGAATGCATAATGTGTGGTAGCTTCAAGTTGTTCCCGGAATCACTTTATTTCTGAGAAATACATAAAATACAATCATTCAAGCTACATTTCCTTCAAAGTAGTCTCCTTGTACAACTATGCAATTCCACCAGCGACTGTAAAAGTGTTGGAAACATTCCTGGAAGCTGTTTGGTGAAAAACTTTTCAGCTCTTACGTCGCATTCTTGATAATGTCAGTAGCATTACAAAAGCGCTGCCCCTTCAATGTTGATTTAAGTCAAGGGAACAGGTAAAAATCAGCTGGAGCCAGGTTAGGAGAGTATGGGAGATGCTCCAGTGTTTTCACATTGTTCTTTGCTAAAATCCTTGATCAAAACCGGCCGGTGTGCTGGAGCATCGTCGTGAAGGAGAAATGAAATGTTGATTCTCCATTTATCAGGGCATTTCCTTCTGGCCCTATCCCTAAATTGATGAAGGATATCAATGTGCATTTCTTTATTTACAGTTTTACCTTCAAGCATGAACTCTTATGGGCAGTGCCCTGGCCATCATGAAATCCAGTAAATTATACCATTGAATTCCAGGAACTTTTTTAAGCTACCACGTAGAATGGAGGACTGAAAATGTTAATGTAAATAGAACATACAGTGGAATGAACCATCAGTAGCAGCAGCAGTGATGGTGAATATGATGAATGTGAGGGTGGAATGTCAGGGATAGAAGGGTTAGAATATTAGTGTCAGGTACATGTGACTATCATCATCATCTTCATTATTATCATTATCATGATTTTTATTCATTAGCACCTTTATGCAGAATATTTACAGTTATATAACTGAGAACAAATCATGTATCTAGGGTATATAATGGTGCAGCTGTTCTGTAGTTACAGTTTACGGTACATGTAATGTTATTTCCCTTGTTGAATGTTTTGTATTGTTATGTTAGGACTTCCAGAGGTACATATGCAGTGCCAAATGTGGCTGTTTTGTTCGTAGGTTCGTGAGTTTGTGCTTTCTCAGTATGTTGCTCGGGAATTTTTTAATGATTTTGAGATAGTTCCAGTTTGCTCCTGTTATTACCGGTATCACTTTTCCTTTTACGCGGGTTTGATTCCCGACGGTGTTACTGGAATTTTTCATTGACATGATCATTCTGGCCGCACCATGGCCCTGGGGTCGACTGAACCTCTAACAGAAATGAGTACCAGGAATATTTCCTGGTGGTAAAGGCGGCCGGTGCGTAAGGCTGACAACCTTACCACCTTCGTGTGCCAGTTGTCTTGAAATATGGGAGCCTCAACCTCCTGGAACCCTCAGGGCCTGTTCAGGCCTGTAATGGGATTGCTTACCTTACTTTTTTTTTTACAGTATCACATGCGCTGTGTTTCTGTTGTAAGATCTTTATATTTTAGAATTTTCTCACTTCCTTTCTTCGTCACATTTCTGTCTATAAAATTGTGTCATTTATTAGCATACATTTCAACTTCTTTATTGTCACAGGGTATGATGTCAGTTTATTTTCAGGGTTGGTTCTATCTGTTTGCACTTGTTAATAATAATAATAATAATTATTATTATTAACATCGTCATTATCATCATCATCATCCTTGTTATCACCTTTCTGCAGGGTATTTACAGTTACGTACCTGAAACAAACTATATTTCTAGGATTTGTTGACCGTGCGTCCCTGTATCATCTTTTTCAAATAAAGCCAAATAGGTGCACACTACTACTTAGTATATTTATTTCAACTTCTCTCATCCCAACCAGCATACCAGACAGCCACCCATACACAGTGAAATATACGAGTGGCACATAGATACAGTAAGTTCTCCTGATCATGGACACATAGTTGGCTGAAACATGTAGAGAATTTGAAATAAATATACTAAGAAGTAGTGTACACCTAGTTGGGTTCATTTGAAACAGACTATATTTCTAAGGTACATATACAGTGATGCATCTGTTCGGTATTTACAGTTTGTGCTACATGTAATGTTATTTCACCCATGAAATGTGTTTTTGTACTTCTACATTAGCACTTTCCACAGTACGCGTGCAGTGCCCAATACAGCTGTTTTTTGCAGATCCTTAATTTAGTGCTTTTCTAGTATGTTGCTCAGGTATTGTCTGGGTGACTTTTAAATGATTCCAGTCACGCCTATTATTACTGGTATCACTTTTGCCTTCACATTCCACATGTGCCAAATGTCTGTTATGAGGTCTTTATATTTTACAATCTTCTCAGCTTCTTTCATGATCTTCTTGGTCTTTGTACTTGCTTAGTTTTTCTGTTTCTTTTGTGTCAGTGTTTGAATCATCTGGTATGACCATTTTGATTGGTAGGCAAGTCTTCTCTTTTTGACATGCAGAACTATATCAGGTCATGGGTGGGGTAGCTCCATCGGTATAGTGACTGGCTACGGGCTGGACGGTCCGAGATCGAATCCCAGTGGGGACGAGATTTTCCACCCATCCAGACCGGCCCTGGGGCCTACCCAGCCTCCCATAAAATGGGTACCTGGTCTTTCCTGGGGGTAAAGAGCAGCCAGGGCGTGACCCTGTTCTAGTGCCGTGGTCAAGGAAGAGTAAAGCTATACCTCTACTCCCCCCATTGGCCGTACAGCCTGTACAGAGCCTCAGTGCCTGTACAGTAGAGCTATACCTCTTCTCCCCCCATGGGCCGTACGGCCTGTACAGAGCCTCAGTGACTGTACAGTACAGCTATACCTCTACTCCCCCTATGGGCCGTACGGCCTGTACAGAGCCTCAGTTCCTGTACAGTAGAGCTATACCTCTTCTCCCCCCATGGGCCGTACGGCCTGTACAGAGCCTCAGTTCCTGTACAGTACAGCTATACCTCTACTCCCCCCATTGGCCGTACAGCCTGTACAGAGCCTCAGTGCCTGTACAAGGGTGCACTTTGCCTTTTTTTATTACTATAACAGGTCAGTTTGCTAGTATTGTCCGATCTGTGATAACCGATACATCCCACATACCAGTGGTACCTTTGACATTTATGACCCTCTCAAGAATATGTTCTTAGTACTTGTCACTAACATGTAACCCTGTATGTTTACATATCATCCAGTGGATGTAACCATTCACCTTATTGTGTCAATAAGTGTATTCAGATAGCGCAAGTGTTATGCATCTTGCAACCCTATTTTTGTATGCTCTACCTTATAACACATCCTGCATTTATTATTATTATGGATGTCTCTTGTCACCGGCCTTTTCTTCCTGGTACTTCTCTTGAACCAGCGGTGATCCCCACCGCTCACGCTTCAAGCCTCACACTGCAGCACTTTACATATTATGCGTGATGTTCCAAGTATAGTTGTCTTTTTTAGTGAATCTATCGAATGTTTTCCTGGTACAGTTTCCAAATTTTTCCTTAAGCTTCTCGGCACCATTCCAGTGGCTCCATTTATTACTGGTACAATCGTACATTTCAGGTTCCACATTCGTTGTATCTCTATACATAAACTCTTGTATTTTGACTTCTTTTCCGCTTCCTTTTGCACAACATTTCTGTCTGCGGGTATTGCCACATCTAATAAGTGTGCATATTTTCTCTTTTTTGTTTTTAATTATTATATCTGGCCTTTTTGTTGTAACTTTACTGTGTGTACTGCTTGATTCCACAACACTGTGATGTTGTTATCATCATCATCTCCTTTATGCAGGGTATTTATACTTATATTCCTGAGACAAGCTATGTCCCTAGGGAATGCAGTGTTGCAGCTATTCTGTTGTTACTATTCATGATGCTTATATCGTTAGATCCAGTGCTGAATCTGTTGTACTTTTACATTAGTACTTTCCAAAGTATGTGTGCAGTACCCAATATGACCGTTTTTCTGTATTTGCTTGACTCCATGTTTTCCTGGTATGTTGCTCACATATTTTCTGAATGACATTGAAATAGTGCCATTCGCCCCTATTATTACTGGTATCACCTTTGTTTTTACATTCCACACACACACACACACACACACACACTATTTCTGTTGTAAGGTCTTTATATTTTAGATCTTGTCAGCTTCTTTTTTAATCACATTTCTGTCTCCTGAGATTGCAACATCTATTAATACACATGTTCCCTTTTCATTGTCACGGATTATAATGTCTGGTATGTTGTTGGGGATAGTTCTGTCAGTTTCTACTTGTTGATTTCCAAAATATGGTTACCTTGCCTCCTTGACTTGTTTCTACCGATTTTGGCACATGTTCATACCAGTGTTTTTTGTCCAATTGTACCCCTGTTTCCTTGCATATGTTGAAGTGTGGTTGTCCCCAAACTTTATCATGTCTTTTTGTGTACTTGGGCATGCTGATATTATTATTATTAAACAGTGAACTATTTATATTTTAAAATTTCTTGTAGAGTTTATCATTGTGCACCTTGTGAAGTATGCATTGGTTGCTGTTTTCATGTAAGGACTGTCATTTCTGAAGGCAGAAGACAAAATGTCGCATTATTGAACTGTGAAACTGTTTCGTCTGTGCAGGTGATTTCAGCACGGAAGGGTGAATTCGAAACTGGATTTGACAGAGGTGGCCAGACGCGAGAGCATGCCATGTTAGCCAAAACTGCAGGTGTGAAACATTTGGTGGTACTAGTAAACAAAATGGATGACCCAACAGTCGAATGGTCAGAGGCACGCTACAATGAGTGCAGAGATAAAATCATGCCCTATCTTCGCAAGCTAGGCTTCAACCCTCAGAAGGACCTAACCTTCATGCCTTGTTCAGGACTCACGGGTCTTGGCCTTAAGGATCCACTTGACGAAAAGTTATGCCCGTGGTATAGGTAAGTATCTACATTCTGTCTAATGCAGTGCTTTTCTGATTCAGCATTTGACTTCCGAATCTGTGGGCATTGCTGCATCTCAGAACAGTAAACGGTACTACTGCTCCAATCAGCAGTAATTTTTGCCTTGTCAGTTTGGCGTGTTACCCAGGGGCTGCAATGCATCATAAAGTGAAAAAGGAAAGTAAAGTTCACCCCCCAGAACAGTCCATGAACGCCCAGAGGGGGAGAGAGTTATAGCTGTACTCTTCCCTTAACCTCGGCACTAGATGGGGGTGGGTGGTCAATGCCACGCCCCGGCTGCTTTACTCCCAGGAAAGACCTGGTACCCATTGTATAGGAGGCTGGGTGGGCCCCAGAGGCGGTCTAGATGGGTGCGGAAAATCTCGCCCCCACTGGGATTCAATCCCCGGCCCATCCAGCCTGTAGCGAATCACTATACCAACTGAGCTATCCCGGCCCACGCAATGCTTCATAGCTGTCTCATATTTCATATAGGTCTTAGAACAAGCATGACTGCAGCAGATTGCAGTAACAGTTCATAAAAGTAAATTATTACTGGACGTGTCGTCAATGTAACTGGGAACAGTTTGACATGCAGCTAAGGCAAGTTTTGGCAGTATCTATCGTGTATTTGTTTCAGTCATCAGTGGTCAAAGTCAGTTACAGCAGGTGCAGTCCCATTATTTAATAGCCACCACTGCAACATTAGTTACAGTTGCTGCATGTAACCAGCTTCATGCATTCCATTGGCGTGTGCAGAATGTGATGATTCCTTGCCGTTCTCAGGAACTTCTTCCATTCTGCTCTGTTACGTATTTTTTCCTGCCACCCTTCTCCACCAACTATTCATCCAACCTCTCTCACCTCATCTTACCTTCCATTTCTTGGTCTACCTCTCAATCTTGTTGTTCCCAAATTCATATATAATACTCTTTTGGGAATTCTATTTTTTTCCATTCTCTGCACATGCCCAAACCAACGTAATCTATTTAACCTTATTGTCTCTATTATAGTAGGTTTTTAACACTTACATAAATTTCTCTGTTGATTAATATCCTCCAATTTTCTTTTCCATTGTCATATACTGGGCCTAAAATTTTCCTTTCCACTTTCCTTTAAAAAATGTTCAATTGCTTTCTATCTCTCTCTGTTAGTGTCCCAGTTTCTGATGCATGTGTTCAA
>Ga0136643_10013856_pt1 | contig 12084 bp, 9 predicted proteins | sample TergutLab28metaG_FD_96883 | JGI IMG/M metagenome (GOLD analysis project Ga0136643, IMG submission 96883) | Labiotermes labralis P1 segment gut microbial communities from Petit-Saut dam, French Guiana - Lab288 P1 (version 3) (version 3) | ecosystem: Host-associated > Arthropoda: Insects >...
ACAATGCGAGTTTGTTAATTTAAAGCGCATATTTTTGTTTCTGCTTTCACTAGCAACATATTTTGTAGCCAGAGAGCTACCAATACAGAGCAGTAGCGTACGTAACAATGAATTGCGTGATTTGACCTTAGTTAAACTGGCTGTCGCCCGCTACGTGGGTACGGGGGGGGGGGTTACTTAACTACATATTGTAACGGTCTTTCGAAATGGAGGTATCGTCAATTGAAGAAGGTTCGCGATTGTATTTAACAAATCCTTATTCCTTTAATTTAAACAAGACAGGAAATGTACGCGTAACGAAATGTTGAGGCACGTTCATGCAAACACTGTTGTAGTGGAAAAATAAATATATATTAAACACGGTAAGTGTTTGTTTGTAGCCTTAGGTATCGAGCATGCATCGCGCGTGAACCGTATTGTCATCTGTTGCCTGCCTGGCTCTGCATTATTTTTCTACAATATCTCATAATCGGCACGATTTTCGAAAAACGTTTTTTGAGTATGAAATGCGTCTTTTGATTTCCTCTATAAATTTTGTGCGAAATGTTTCTCATCATAAGAATAACTTAGTAAGATATGGTAAAAATATATTTTGGTCTTTATGTAAAGTACCTATTATTCTTTTTGATTTTAAGGAAATTTTAATTTTCTCGAAAGATTTTCGAAAAATACTTAAATACCAAATTTCATGAAAAATCCTTCGAGCTGGAGCTGAGTTCCGTGCGGGCGGATGGATGGACGGACAGACAGACATGACGAAACTAAGAGTCCTTTTTCGCAATTTTGCAAACTCTACTAAACACGGTTACTTTGCTAAGAACACATACCTCATGTATCTATGTTATGACTGTAATTCTTATTGTTAACTCTCTGTACTATTCCATTGACTGCGATCAAGAAATGATTTTGCTGATGGTCGTAGGACAGAAAGTTGTCGGAAAATGATAGGCAAATATGGGTAAATTAAGGGCGTTCATATATTAATGAGTAGTATTATTGTAATTAACTAGATTAGAATGGAAGCGTTTTGCAACATGTTAAACAAGTGTGAAAGAATTAAACAGAATAAGCCAGCGTAACGTTTACTTACTACATGGAGCAGAGCCATTCTTCAGAAGCTAACCGGTTCTCTGCTAGTCAAGAAATTCCTGGCATTTTATGGAACCCGAAGATTCTTTACCGCATTCACAGGTGCCCTCCATCTGTCCCTATCCTGAGCCAGATCGGTCCAGTCCATGCTCCCCAACCCACTGCTTGAAGATCGATATAAATATCCTCCTATCTACTCCTGGGTCTTCCAAGTGGTCTCTTTCCCTCACGTTTCCCAAACAGAACCCTGTACACAACATTCGCCCCATACGTGCCACATGCCCCGCCCATCTCATTCTTCTCGACTTGATCACCCGAACAATATTGGGTGAGGAGAACAGATCTTTAAGCTCCTCATTATGTAGTTTTCTCTATTCCGCTGTTACCTCGTCCCTCTTAGGCCCAGCAGTGTTCATATACCATTAATTGTATAAAAAATTTAAACTGTGGTAATAAATTCTGCAGTTTGGCATTATCGATATTAACATGGCTACCGCGATGTGACATAGTTAATATTCGTTTTATTGAAGAAAGGTTCGTAAACATTTCAGTTTCTGCGGGTATTGGTAAGAGCATGTTGGCAGCCAGTTCACGCTATGATTGCTCTCGGACAGTGTTTCCCAGTCAGTGGCCTTGCTGCTTAATTAATGCGCAAATTCTACTTAGCGCCGTGTTTTGGACCAGTGTTTCTCAAACGTCCTGCTGCCGCAGTCGATTCGGTTTTGAAAAACCTGACGAAACCCGAGACCACAGAAGCGCGTGAGACGAGATGGAACGCGTTTACGTTATTCTAAAGCGAAAGGAAAGTCCAGTCGGTAACAGCGAAGCGTCACTTAATCGAAGTTAATTCGTGTGATTTGAAGTGAGCATAATTGTCCTTCCCGTGGTGCAGTGAATTTCCTTGTGCATTATTTTGCTACGCTGTCAGCTTCCCGCATTTTAAAGCGTCGATGAGAGGATGACTGCTGAATGATCGCGTGGAAATGATCGTGGCCTCTTCTAAGTACCGCCCCGGCATTTGCCTAGAGCAGGGGTGGCCAAAGGTTTTGAATAAGAGCCACAACCTTTGTTGTCGGCTGGTTCGCGGGCCGCGCGTGTAAAAAACACAAGCGGTAACTGGGGTATTAAAACTGACATTCTGTCAATCACAGAAATTATTTTATTGGTCTTGTCAGTACATGCTACACGTTTTCGCTCGTACTGACCTTCCTCAGGGATTTAAATACATGATTTTAAACCTTGAAATAAGATGCGCATATATTTTAAATTTGTGAGGTCTCACAAATTGTTCAGGTCACAATAATCTTTATGTAGCAATTAATATACACTATTTTTTTATATTTCTCGTATATGGTTTATCGTTGTACGTCTTCCTGTTTTGTCTAAAAGCTGTTAAAATCCTTACCTTAACTCGAGTACATTGTTGCCTGATGTGTTTGCTGGTGGACAGTCGTAAATTCTTTTGAAAATCAATAAGGGGTTTTTATGCGTTCTTGTTATTAGGTTCGGTGTCTACTTTTAAGATTTTACGTCTGTAGAAGTTTATCCGTGTTATTTATATTTGCTTTTTCTTGATATATAATAATTTTTTTAAACTATCGATGAGCAATCCTAAACTGTTTAAAAAATTTTGTATGTACTGACAAGAAGAATAAAATTTGTTGTGGGTGACGGATTCACGTGTGTCATTTTAATGTGGTATATGTAACACGTTGGGATTAATTTTACTAAAATTGGTATATCTTCTTCTTCTTCTTCTTCTTCTTCTTCTTCTTCTTCTTCTTCTTCTTCTTCCAGTGGCACTACAGCCCACTGTGGGCTTTGGCCTGTCGAACAATGTCCACCCCAACGAAGATGTGGGTGGACATGGGATTGCTCTCCATAGCAATCGTCACGGGCGAGACCTTCCTGGGCAACATGTGCAAGAACACAGACATTAAAAAGTGTATTATTTACATTGAAAATATGGTCGCTCACTTTGAGGTAGGAACGTAGGCTGAGGGTGTTTGAGAATAGGGCGTTGAGGAGAATATTTGGGCTTAAGAAGAACGAGGTAACAAGGAAGTGGAGAAAACTACATAATGAGGAGCTTAATGATCTGTATTCCTCACCCAATATTGTTCGGGTGACAAAATCGAGAAGAATGAGATGGGCGGGGCATGTAGCGCGTATGGTGGAGAGGAGAGGCATATACAGGGTTTTGGTGGGGAAACCTGAGCGAAAGAGACCATTTGGGAGACTCAGGCGTGGATGGGAGGGTAATATTAATATGGATCTTCAGGTAGTTGAATTTGCCGGTATGGACCGGATCGAGATGGCTCAGGATAGGGAAACGTAGCGAGCACTTGTGAATGCGGTAATGAAATTTCGGGTTCCATAAAATGCGGGGAGTTTCTTGACTAGCTGCAAACCTGTTAGCTTTTCAAGGACTCTGTTCCATGGAGTAAGTAATTACGTAAGTAAGTAGAATGTATTATTGAAACTGAAGTGAATTAATACTGGAGTACAGGAGGCTGCGACGACTTTCGTGTGGTGTTACGTGCCTCTGCTGCTTGCAGAATGTTGTTAGGCGAGTTCGAAAAGTTTGTGAAAAGCGACTATTAGCTCCGTCGTGTCTGTTCGTCTGTACGCCCGTTCGCGTGGAACAACTCGGCGCCCACTGGACGGATTTTCGTGAAAATTGATATTGGGTATTTTTCGGATCTCTGTCGACAAAATTAAAGTTTCCTTAAAATCGGACAAGAACAACGGATACTTTACCTGAATACCAACACACATTTTTGATCATACCTCGCTCAGTTCTTCTTAGAATGAGAAATGTTTCATAAGAAATTTGTAGCGAAAAATCAAAACACACATTTTACGTTCAATAACATTCTTCCGAAAATCGTGCCGTTTGTGAGATAATGTGGAAAAATATTGTAGAGCCGGACAGGCCACAGATGAGAATATGGCGCACCCGCTTTGCATGATGGATACCTAAGGCTACAGACACATACACACACAAAAAAAAACACACACACACACACACACACAGAATATCTAATACATATTGCTTTTCCACGACGATGGTTACGCGAACGCGTCTCAATGTTACGTTATACGTACATTGCCTCTCTTTTTTGTTCGGGATATCACCGTCCAGTATGCAGTCGTTCTATCTAAAATCGGGCCAGAACGAACTCCCCATGACAGCTCAGGCACCATTCTGTTTCTGACACGGTCTGTCTGCAGATTAATCCGCCGTAATCGGATTAAATAAAGACCGAGCCCAGCAAACAAAGGTTGTGACGTAATTTGTCAGACTCCATTTCTGTCAGCTGATCTATACTCCGTCGCCGTAGGAGTCCATGTGCATATCTTATCGCATCATACCTGCTCCACCCGTTCCTGGCGTTTGCTTTGAGAAGTTGTGTGTATGGCGTCATCTAGATTCCTGGAGACAGTGGTTTCCAAACTGTGTTCCGGTTGTCGTGTTGAGTTGTCAGTGCCCATTTATTTCGTAACTGGTTATTTAACGACGCTATCAGTAACACCGGCTATACCAAGTACCAGTATTTGCCTGCAGGGACTGACAAGAACCACTACAGCCACAGGAAAGGATGTAAAGAACAATGTCAGGACTCATGCTCCGGATATGCCTGACGCCATCTAGCTATCCTGACTTAACGATTTCTTGGGTTTCCTCAGTTTCTATAGGCAAATTCTGACACAGGTACTTCCCAGGCCGTTCCCGCCACTTTCCATATCTTTCCCAATATATAATTCACAATTATCTTCCCATTCCAGGCTATACAATCCACACAGTTCAGAAAATATTATTATATAAACTGGCAAATACCCCTAAAATACTCCTAAAGCCAAAGGGTTCCATTTATTGACTGCAATGATTTTTCCAGGTACGCTTCTTGAATGATGGATGTTAAGAGTAAAGAGACTTTCTGTTCTTTGTTTTCATGAGTAACGAAAGCTGTGGTCTGAATATCCGGACAGTACTGTACAACATTGCTAGTGAGGAAGTCGAAGGCCCCTTCTTTCATAAAATCAACTTTTTCGCTGTGATGCAGTCTCATGAAAGTACATTCCGCGATCGGATGTTATGTGGAGTCCAGTGGTAGGACGGTGTGCGACTGTTGGAAAGGATGCAAAAGGAAACGATAGCTGGCTGTTTTTTTTTTTAAATTAGGTTACTGAATAGTTCAGTCAGTGTAATGAAAAAGCTACGGGCTGGACTATCGGTGGGGGAGGTATCGGAGTTAAATTCTCGGCAGAGCCAAAAGATTCTGCCTCCAACACCGTGTCCACACGGGGTCTGGGGTGCATCTAGCCGTCCATACAGTATGTTCTGGGAAGTTTGCCCGGGGAGTAAAGCGACCCGGGCGTGAAGCTGATTACACATATCCACCTACTACCGAGTTTAAGAATGCGGGGAGCTATACTTTCCACCCTCCATACGTCTTCTTGGCGTGGTGCATGATTAAGCACAAAGACAGCTGTACTCTTACCGTTCATCCTATCTTTTGCTTGTTGCAGGGCCTAGAAAGTACGAAAATCTCGATCAGGATAATTGAACTCTTCGCCAAAATCGAACACGAGACTTTTTAAAGTAGCCTACTTAACATAAATGCAAATCGTCTGAAGCATGAGGCTTGGAGAGTGACCGAGTAAGCGGATTTCGATTCTCGTTAGGGTCAAGAGATTTTTCTTTTCGTCACAGCGTCTATGCCGAATGGGGCTCACACAGCCCTTTATCCAATGCGAGCTCGTTTGCGGAGGTAAAGCGGCCGTTTCGTGAAGCTGACCACTCACCTCTATCTATCGCTGAGGTTAAGAATAATTGGAGCTAACCTCCAATTTCCCATATGCCTTCATGAAATGGTGCTTTATTGTTTACCTGTACTAACTAGTCTGTCTGTTTGATGTTTCAGACAGGCTACGTTTGTTACAAAATTTATCTGCTGCCTGTGAATGTACATTCCGTGGCTATCCGCTTGGTATGGTCACCGTAGGATAAGTGAATATTCTGTGGGAATGCACGTGTTTATTTATCGACGTTCACTCCCATTGCCACTCCTTACCACCTGTACCCATCGTGTGGACGTGATGCATTAACTTTTTTTTTTTTAAGTAGAAGATGCTGTAGTTCAGAGGTCAGGATTTTTCAACCTCTTGCCTAATGTCAAGGTTTTTTTAATTTGGAATCGTGCAGAGAAGTCCGTACTGTACCCTGTTTCCTGTTTTTCACGAAGAATGAGCGAAAACCAGTCGGAATAGTACTATGCGACAGGATGGGGCGGGACTAACGCAGTCGTCAGAGCTGCCGCATTTTCTGTCAGATGAAGAGACAGACAACCGAACTGACAAGTGATGCCATGTGTGTAGTGTTTTTCGAACCACTCATTTTGCCCGGTAACATAAAAAATGTTACAACACTGCAATGCATTTAGTGTCCGGGACAATATTTTTCTCGTGACAGCCGAAAACTTCGGAAGAAAAGGCCCCACACTCTTATTGTGATCGGCTATTTTATTGCTAGCCAAGACATCTGGTTCGGCAGTTATTTTCTTCATCATTATTGTCATCATGGGGATGTACAAAGTTTATTCCAAAATATTTTTCTGTCCGGTGGACGTACAACAAAATGTTGGCGAGTTTTGAGGTTTTCGCAAAAATTTACCTGAAGACTGTATTCTTAGATATAACGTCGCGTCCATGGGTGTTCAGATCCCGACGTTTCGATGTGACGCAATGACATCTTCAACAGGCGAGGGATCCAAGAAGAATGAAACGTCGTGATCCGTTTACCCATTGCCGCAACGTCGTATCCCAGAAGAGCGGACTTGTCAACGGTAGGTTTAAAAACCGAAAGGAAATTATTTAACCCTTCCAAGCAAGCAGCTCAACCACTTAACATTGACAACTTCAGCCCGCACATGTGAACTCACCGCATTTGTGATACAGGGTCGCTATTTTTTTTTTAAGATCGCGACACCAAAAAATTTAATGCGTGGACGAGATTCAGAGTTACTGAACGTTAAAGTGACCGAACGAAAGGCAAAACTTTACATTTGTATCCGGAAGGTACGGGCTTTGGACAACCGGCTGTGCAGAAGTATGTAGCAGTTTTTTGTATATCTCTCAGTTCATGCCTGGTTAGTAAAACTGTCTTGCAGTACACACACGCCCGCTTCCTTCTACATAACGAAAATAATTTCGCCATTCGTGCTTATCTTCCGATCTCATTTGACTCTCCGAAATTCTAAACGCGTTAAGTAAGTAGTAAATAAATGAGAAAATAATCATTCAGAAATGTGGTGCACATAGTTATCAGGGAGTTTTAAGGAGTTACAACAACATTTTGGTCAGTTTTGAGTATGTCTCGGAGATTGAACGATGCAATACTCTATAGTTTATACAGAACGTGCGTTTTCTTCACCCGAAACTCTTGGAAGCATCTGAAACCACGCGCGCGTGACAGCAGCTCGGTCCGAAACGTAATCGTGTTCAAGAAAAGATTCGGGATGTAATGAGATCTGGGAAGAAGTTATGTCTCTTGGTTTCTTTGAATGCTGCGGTCTGTATCGTGAGACTGTAGGAAATTGTATGCATTAGTAAATCACACGTAATGATCAGTTCCACAGTTTGTGCAAGTGTAGATAATGGTCACATGTCAGCTACGGTATAACATCAAAATTCCGTATCTTCGCTATGTATGTGGGTATTAACATTTAAAATATTTAATAGAGAATCTGTAGGTAAATACAGAAATTGACATGTTTATATCCAATGGTTCATTAACTAACCCCATCAAATTGGAAGCTAAATTTAGATATCGCCCGGGGATGTCGGGGTTTTATTCTATAAAACAAAATTAAAATATCCCAAAACTGTAGTATTTTTCGACTAGCCAGTCCACTACCACGCAACATTTGAGGGTCTACAAATTAAGGCCCAGCTTTGAAATTCTGTATGCCTCCGTTTTTCTGGTATTGATAATGGAAAATTAAAAGAGATACCTAAACGTATTAGACGTAATGTCGCATTTTTTATGAACAGCAATCGCTGAAAGGGAAGAGCAACAGAGGAATATTCATACTTCCTGGAGTAGCAGAGGATCAACTCAACCGTTTTATTTTTACGATATTATTGTTTTTATCATTTTGCAGTTTATAGTTTCTAAAGTCGCTCTTTTAATAATATGCGGAAAATCAAGAGATGGAAACCCATGTCTAAAAGATCAATTGGAAGACCTAAAACACATTGGGAAGATGACGTTTTGGAAGATGTAAAGAGCATGAATGTACGCAATTGGAAGAAAGTAGTACAGAATAGAGACAGTTGGTAGAAAGTAGTTGAGCAAGCCAGAATCTTATACAGGTTTTAGAAGAAGAAGAAAAGTCGCTCTTTACTAAACACGTGTTTTACTTCTGAACACGTCTACTTCGTTAAAATTGTAAAACAATATTAATTGTGTGTAAAGAACTGCTAACCCCACCCCCCTTAACATTCCTTGGGGCATGTCATTTAGGATATTCATTTTCAGTTTTTTGTTTCCATCTCTGCTCTAGTGGCATGATGTGCGTACCTAATTTCATGAAAATTCTTAAAATTAATTAAAATTCCAGGAAGACAGGATGCATGCGCATGATGATACCCAGTAGTATCAGGGCATGTTTATCTTTTCGTGTGAAATAAGGAAAGTAGCTCAAGTGATAACTTTACTGAGGCAATGGCGATTACTTATTGCGTTTCCATTGCAACAGTGGTTACTCCAGCGCACCTTAATGTCACGTTATACGTACATTTTTCAATGATAAAACGTGATGATGCATCAAGTAACGTGCAGGCTTTAAAAGGTTAATATATGACAGGCAATTTAACACACTTCGTCATGCTGTGCTCCCAAATCTCACTGCGAACAAGGAATACACGTTTTATTGGTTTCTTACAAATCCTTTCAAAGTAACGTAACCTGGAGTTACCTTGAAGAGTTGACAAGTTTTTCAGGCGGTCAAGACGTTTGTCTCCATAGGACTCGATCCTGAGCGATCCAATCCTGTTCATAATCACACGAAAGGCAACTTTAGTATCCATTTTAATATTATTTCCCAGGCGAAGCCTACGTTTTTCTCGTGTCCCCTTCCCTTAGCACCAATATTTTATATACCTTTCTCATGGCTCCCGACACGTGCTACGTGGCTGGTCTATCATAACTTAATGAGTCTAACAGTGTAAAGCGTAGAGTACAAGTTATGAATCCCTGTACGTAATTCATGTCATCTTTGTTCCTATCTCGCAGTGACAGAGTGACAAGTTTTACACCCATATAAGTTGACCAGTAGAAGTAAGGCTTGAAGACAAGCGCATGCTGCACCAAACCGAACGTAAGGGAATCGAATTGAATTTCTGTTCCTGGCACGTGCTAGAAAAAGCGCTTCCAAAATTAGTCGAAGAGAGAAATATCTGACCTGGTTCCATGACTCCACGTGAGATTATGTAAAATCCAGACATAATTACGGAGTACTGTACTGCGAACAGTTACTGCAGTTGCTGACGTAGTTAAAACAATGGACACTATGTTATCGGCTTCTTTGTACAGTAATTGTTAAAATTATCGATACTTTATTTAGAAGAAGAAGTTAAAAATATAAAATTGGTAATTTTAAAAAATGGTGGTATCCATCCCCATGTAACACTGAACTGTAGTCTTCAGTTACTGAAAAGGCAGCTTGCGAGCGGTTCGCACGGCCCTTTGTCACGGATGATGCAGGAGACTGTCAACACGTGTCTTGAGATATCCAACTATTCTCGACTTGCTGTCTTTGAATGACTGCTTCAGATTTTATTGCATATTTGCTGTACTCCATATAGATTATAACTTGATACAATTTGCACACACAAATTTTCCTGCTCGTGCTGCTCATGGAGTGCTAAAGTGCAGAGGGCACAGCCCTTCGCTGTTGACTTCTACGTATCAACTGCACTTCCTCGTTCAACGTACGGTCTCATTCGCTGCAGGTACTACATTAATGACTCCAGTTCAACAAGCAAAGTCTGTCTGAGCGCCAAGCTCATTAGAATAAAACTGATAGGAAAAGGGTCAAAAGGCAGTTTACCTGAATGTCAAGGCGGGGTTCATATAATGTTGTACACCAGCCATTAGTTTAGCCGGGGCACGTGCAAACCCTAAACTTACTATACTCAGAAGCACAATTAGTATCTTTTACATGACATAAACTGGTTTGAGCGGTACACCCCCTCCCCTATGTCAGACGGTTCTACCCCTTCTGAGATCAGATACATTTATCTTCTTGTTTCAAAAATAAATCTTTGAATGCATACATTTTTTTTCAAATAGTTAATGATTAATTGGTTTTTTCTTGGTTTCCCTGTGCCTAAAAGCAAATGCTGAGATGGTTCCCAAGATTCCACGTTGCCACTATATGCTTCTCATGTAGCCCTCCCGACCTAAATTTAAGAGTAACCAATTTCATGTTTTGTGTACATGTAAAATAACCACTGCCACAGGTTAACAGCCCAATTGCAGTTAATAAATATTATTATTATTATTAATTTGTTATTTTCTGTGGAAACTGAGACGGTGTTGTCGGCTAGTGATTAGGCTTATCGGCTTGAGTCCGGAGTTCGATTCCTGGTAGGGTAGAGCAATTTTTATTTTCTTCAAAGCTTTCAGAACAGCTATGGGGCCGGGACCATTCACTTTATTTGGGGGTTTTTCTTTGGGGATAGAGGGAAAGGGACATGAAACTAACCAGTAGTGTCGGGGTAAGAATGAGCGGAATACCGCTATTGCATCCCTTCGTGACGCGCATAGGGCATTCTTTACAATTACCTTTTTGGTTATTATCAATTACATATTTCTTGCATTATAATTTACCAGGAATTTACGGTATTTTATCCGCCTGCTTCCATACATTTTATTTTGTAGCTCCTGAAAACCATTTTGCTTCGTTTCGAGAGTTCACACAACTTTGCCTATTAACGCGGTGGAATTATCATTGGTCTACATTGATATAAGCTGCGCTGTGCGGGATGAATGAATGACTTACATCATTTTGCTTGTTTGTACACCTCAGTGTTGTGATATGGCAAAAGCACTTATCTCATTTTTCTTGAAAGAGTGACTAACTCCAATTTTCCCTTCAATTGCTCATTTAATAATCGTGACGCTATGACACGTTGGACTTCCTCCGAAGACAGCCGAAGTACCCCTTTTCTGCAATTTCTACCTACGTTACAACGGTGAAACATCGTCCCCCGCACCGCAACAAAACGAACCGCGGAGAAAAAATTCTTTCTTCTGCTTTCACATAGGTTTCGTTGCATGTCGATTCCTGCTAGCGTGCGCTACGCTGACAGAAAAGTCACATTTTTTAAAACATTTAAGTAATGTCAGCCAAGTCTTAATTTTTTCTGGGGTGCCGAATGCGCCTCCTACCGCTTGTTCTAACAACATATCGTTGACTAGAATCCAGTTTTTAATTTCGAAATGTTCATAAAGTAAGATTTTGATAATATTTTGCACCCTCCTTTCGTTTCCGTTGCGTTCGGTTCGATGTTGTACGCGCCGACCTTGAATATTCAGGTTGTTAAATAAGTGGCTACACGCGACTACCAATGTACAACCTTGCTAATCTTATCAACCCGAGATGGCAGATCAAGTATTATACGAAGAAATAGAAAGTTCTGGGTAGTACTGTAGTAGTTTTATGTTACGTATCATGTGCTATGTACAGTACTCTTACTAACATCCCTCACTCTTTTTTTTTTTTTAAATTGACAAAGTTTGACTTGAACTCCATATAAAGTATGAATACTGCACATATTTCAATGATATAGACCAGTGTTAGATGGTTACAAAGGGACACGCCGTGGTGCATATGGCTGAGGCAATGCGCTACAAGCTAGAGGATCGCGGGTTCGATTCCCGATGGGGTCATTTGCATTTTTCATTGACTTAATCTTTCCACTGTG
>Ga0136643_10013857_pt1 | contig 12084 bp, 7 predicted proteins | sample TergutLab28metaG_FD_96883 | JGI IMG/M metagenome (GOLD analysis project Ga0136643, IMG submission 96883) | Labiotermes labralis P1 segment gut microbial communities from Petit-Saut dam, French Guiana - Lab288 P1 (version 3) (version 3) | ecosystem: Host-associated > Arthropoda: Insects >...
CTTATTTATTTCTGTAACACCACTGGGGAGACCTATGCGTAGATGGGTGGATAATATTAGGATGGATCTCCAGGAGGTGGGATGTGGGTATATGGACTGGATTGGGCTGGCCCAGGATAGAGATAGGTGGCGGACGCTTGTGAGTATGGTATGACCCTTCGGGTTCCGTGAAATGTGGGGAATTTTTTGACTAGCTGCAAACCAGTTAGCTTCTCAAGAAGGAATCTACACCATGGAGTAAGTAAGTAAGTAAGACGCTCTACATGTTTCAGACAGTTTTTCCGTCTATCATCAGGAACTCAAAACTGCACATACAGCGTCAGACCAATACTGCTACCTGCTGCTAGCCGTCCAGGCTAGCAGCAGGTAGCAGAAATGGTCTGACAAATACCTGACGCTGTATGTGCAGTTTTGAGCTCCTGATGATGGACGGAAAAACCGTCTGAAACACGTAGAGCGTCTTACAGAAATAAATAGATTGTGAAACGTCGCATCTTGTTCATTATACGCTGTGAATATATTAGCAATGCATGGACATATGAATGTTAAACTACCAACCATTGCTATGCAACAAACCCACAAGAACAAAGACCTCAACTGCACCACAGCAGAAGCCTAAAATTTCACACATGCAAATGATGTTTGCAAACATTAATGATTTTAAAACCAAAGTTTTTTAAGTTTACAAACACGAAGCTCAATTCTATAACATTTTCCTTTGCTACAGAATGTCCTTGAGCACAACAGCTTGACTGTGTGTGTCATGTCAGGTTGTGTAGTACGCTACACTGACTGACGACACACTTCATCTGAACGAGGTCCCTTTGGTTCACAAACACTCAGACAGGTGTATGTGTATATACAGCATACACAAAACACATAGCTATAAACTTGCATTTGGAATGGCTATCACATAGTTTTAATATTACAAAAATGTAATTTTATGCTTGTCAATTTCATGTATTTTGGAATTTTAATATTTTAATCATTCCAATGCAGGTGATGTATACCTAGATCACCAAGTTAGGCTTCTTCTCCTTTGATCAATAGGACTCCCTGAGGATGACACCCCAGTGCCGAAACATGTAGGAGATTAATATTTGTCACAAACTGTATTTTATTAGTGCTTTTGATGGTTAATGTATTAACTGTAGAAATGCACACAGTAAAATAAACATAAAATTTCTCCAAGAAGTTTATACCCACCTACCACACTACATAGTTAAACTACAACACTAATCTTCATGACCACACAAACTTCAAAACTAATTAATTAACTTTGATACAAGTCAGTTCACTATAATGACTACTTTATGTGCAACCCACATCAAACATGTAAAATTACCACTGCCACCAGGTGACAGTCCAATTGCAGTTAACAAACATTACTCATTTCCTCTCAACTGTATCACTGTACAGATTGTTGGACTCAAGTGACAAAAATCTACATTTCTTAACACATCTACAATTTTTATTGGAAATATTTTTCATTTGTGAATATATAACTTAATAGAATACAAGAAAATAGTTTCTGTTTTGCACAGGCTTGTCTGTAGCACACTTTGCCTTCCAACAGATCTGTACCTACAATATTTGAACATTCAGGTCACTGAGATCCTAAAGAAGTACGTCAAAAAAAAAAAGTTTGGAAAATGTGCACTCCAAATTCAAGTAACAAATACACAACATATCAGAAGGTTAATGTTTATACAACTGTTTGTCCCTGTATCACTTGTACAGAAAATGATGACATGTTTAAGCCACACTACAAAAACACAATAATCAGGTTATTATATAATATAAAAAATTTAATTACTGGATGGTTCAATAATTAAAAGTTCATACTAGCAAGAAATGACATCTTATTTCTCATAGGTTCCCAAAATTCCAAATCTGTTCAAACATGTTAAAATGTTATTACACCACATGTCATTTTTGTAATCAGTGCACACACTAATTATATAATTCTTAAATCACATCTTATGCAAGAATTTAACTAACAACATTTCATGTAAGGGTGCATGTGAAACACAAAAAAAAAGATGTAATAAGTTTGGAAATTTTTGAATGTTAAAGGAAGGGCAACACTTTCCTTGTTAACATGAACTCGTAGATGCTGAATCTTCAGTACTCACACTCTTATAAAAACAAATGACTTAATGATGGCCTGAATGCTGTCAGTTCCTGTATGGGTGATACAGTAACACAGTTGAGAAAACAGTAATCTGTCTCAGACATACTGTCACACACAATGAGATGCCACTGATGAAAATCAGAGCATATCTTCCTATTGACATTTTATGATGTAGCAACTTATGAAATCCAACAAAATCAGTCAGAAGAAAAAAATAATCCAATATGGGGACCCACAGGATTCCATTTTAGGGCCACTGTTGCTTTTAATATATGTTAATGATATAGATACTAATATAAGTAATGACACACACATCAAACTCACATTCTTTTCTGAAGACACTAGCACTGTCATCACTAGTAATGACAGAGGGGTTTTAACTTTCAATCTAGATAGAAACAGTGGAAGTATCTTGCCCTTGTTTGATAAAAACAGACTGATTATAAAAGAAGGTAAATTACTGGCATTAGGCTTTTATCATAAATCAAATAAACATACAGTATTTCCTGACATAATATTGAAAGACGGACAAGTAACCGACGTATCTTAAATAAAATGTTAGGTGGTCTGGCTAAATCACAATCTAAATTGGGAATGTCATGCAGAAAAATTAACAGTTGAATTACATAAACTCTGTTTTGCAATCAAAATAATCAAATCAGTTGTAAGCAAAAATATTGTTAAAATTGTGTATATTGCACATTTACATCTATCTTTGAAATGTGGTATTTTATTATGGGGCAACACTAGAAATATTAAAAAGTTTTAAATTAAAAAAAACAGCAATAAGGCAAATGGCTAATTACAAGCATTAAAAGTTACAAACCACACTTCAAAAAATTCAAGATTATGACAGTACTTTCTGTGTGTGTGTGTGTGTGTGTGCATTTGATTATTTATATATATCTATTAAATTCTTCTATATACTAAAATATATATAAGCAGATTCAAGACAAACTCTTTTTCATACATATGACACACAGAATAAGTCAGATTTATTTATTTCATGCCGTAACACCACATTATTTGAACAGAGTAACACATACAACCTCCTCAATCATAACAAACTTTCTCATGAAATTAAAAGTGTTACATGTATAACGAAATTCAAGAAAATGATTATTAACTTTTTACTTGAAAAAGTTTTTATTCTTTGGAAGAATTTACGATTATTGTTCTCAAATCTATAAAAACTGTGTTAATGATGTTGTTTACATTGTAATTATTTGTACTTTCTACCTACATGTTGCATTTGATTAGTATTCCATGTTGTTTTATATAAGTATGCAAGTTATATCCTTTAAATTCCATGTACTATTACTTGTATTGTAATCTCCTTACATGTCCATTATCATTTTTGTAATGATCTATAGGATGTTAATAATAATAATAAATAGTTATACTATCTTACTGATGTGTGTATGTATGTAAAAGGCAACACATAATTCACTTCACCAATGTATAAGAAAGAGACTATTTCATTCCTTTCTCTTGTTTGAGAAGATTAAAAGCTGACATTACATATATCACTGCAATTATCAGCAACATACATGCACAACAAACTACCACCCTTACACTCACAGTAAGTGAAAGCCTACTGATCAAATGTCCCATGCATTACCAGTGTTTTGTGAAATTCTTCTAATTTGCTCATGTCCTGTAAAAAATATAGTTGACACACACATACACAAACAATCTGGAACTGTTTATGTCTACTACCAATTCCACAGGCCTGCAAGAGACCTATATTAAACATTTATCCCCAACACCACAGCATGTAATATAAGGTTGGTTATGTTGCCAGGCCAAGGCAGTAGCTGTAAAATATCTCATTATGGACAAGTAGTGATGGGAGAAGACTGATTACAGAATAAAATGTTTAATGTGGACACACCCTCACAGAACACAGCAAAAAAATGTGTTTTAAATTATTTTAAAACTACTGTTAACTGCTAGTACACAAAACAAGGGTTGCTAAACGTAAGCACTGACTGTGGCCCTACCCTGAAGCAGTTCCATTCATTTTACAATGTTACAGCATAACACACTACACAAGAAGCAGGGATTCCAGTACTGGTTACATTCTTACCTAGAATAAGACCAGCCATTGTGCTGAGATAACCAGTACCTGAACCCAGATTGAGAAAACTGAGTCCAGGTGACAACCGCAAGCTCTCCATCACTTCACTATAGATACAAGGTGCTGAGAGATGAAGATTTCCATTTTTCCACGCCAAGTCTTTATACGCATTTTCTCGAAAATCTGATGTGAAGTAGTGAGCACGATCCACAGCCCGGAAAACACGCTCAACTTCAGGACTTTTGATGTAGTCTGCTTCCAACAAATTATCAATTAGGTCATCGTTGTCTTCTCCTGCACTGACAGCACCACCCATCTTCGAGCACTTCCTCTTTTAAGTTAACTCAGTAAGCAATATTTAGTGGGTCGTCAGGTGCCTGAAAATGCAAAAACAAAATAACAAAGAGTTGCCTTCTACTTTCCCGTCCTCAATGTGAATATGCAGATCTTTATATTCATTATTCACAGGTTATTGTGCTCCGCAACTGCGTTAATGGCTGTTTTGTTTTGCAAGCAGATGTACAAACAGCTGATTAATCATGAACGTCCTATACCTTACGAGTCAAAACGACGGACAACTTACAACGTCCAAGCAACCTTAATCACTCCAAATAATATTTTATGAAGCACAATAAAGCTGTGAATTTCTGTAATTCGTTTGATAATCTCAAATGTAGCTACTCAGGAACTTCGTTCAAGGTCAATCAGCTGATGACTTAAACAAAAACAAACCAGACATAAGAAATATCAGTGCTTTATGGATCCCTCTCGTGAATTAATGCTTAAAATCTATAAGTAGTATACTACATATATAATACTTCTTATGTATAAGACAGAAGCGAAGACACCCTATAATAAGCATTATGTAAACAAAAGAAGTTACTATATAAAATACCACCACCTTCTGACGTCAAAAGTAACGAATTCACCGCCACCTTCGCCGTTTCGTTTTATGCTATTGCTCGCATAAGTCATCAACCTGTGCTACAAGTTTGGGGCGATATCTACTGCTGGAAGAAGATACTTTTGTATTTTTTACCGTCATCGTTTATTTTTGTTATATTCTATCGGAAATCTGTATAATTGTTGGCTGTACTTATATTTCACTCTGTAGTTTTTTTGCACCATAAGTGGCACTGTGGTCATCACAAGTTTTGTCTACTCACCGTCGTTTCAATCAGGAATGAGAAATCACACTATCAAATAATCAGTGGAAGACATTCATATAAGTGAGTACTGTACAATGACAACAGATGACTCTCATCATCCTTACTCGTTCGGTGAAAATTTCATCTATGCGTAGATCTGCTTCCAGATGAAAATGAACTCTCGCCATTGTTATTGATTTCGCAGAGCACGGAGAAGTTATAATAGTTCTTGAAACATCGAGCAAGTTAGACGTATTTCTTTTGCGTAAAGTGACTCGGCGGCTTACAACACGTTTCAGGTATTATGATTATCAGTTTTACTGAAATATTTTCACGTTTAATTCGAAACGCACATTTAGCGCGTTTTGAATAACCGTGGCGCGGAGATTCTACTGACGTCAATAAGGACTACACCTTCGCCACTGCCTTCTCGTTCATAACCGGGGACGGAGCGTAAGCCCGTGGCACCGCCATCCGATGAAGGTATGTAGCGTTTATTTCGTTATCAAAGATCGCTTTTTTAAAAAATAATGTAAGGAAAACTATTTGAAATGGTTAATTACAGCCGCTTTTTAAGCATGGTTATTTTTTCGCAACTTTAAAATTAATTTTTAGCAAACAGTTTTCAGTCACGAAGTTTCTTTTTCTCGTGCGACGGACTCTTACCTTCGATAATGTATTGGTGCAGGTATTTCTCGTCATTTATAGCCTCATTAAAATGAAATTTTGTTTGCGTAGAAATAATGTGTTGAAAAGGGCAGAGGATCATGTCGGACAGTAGTTTAGTATTTATTCTTTCGCTTAGTACATTTATTCCACGCACTATTAATTTATTTCGGGGCAAAACTGATAAAATGAAACAGCGAACAAAGTGTAAACGCCGTAAAGCTTGATCCGTACAGACAGCGACAAGACGCTTAAGATACATTTTTCGTAATTCATAAGTGATTTAAATGTTCTACAATACGTTCGTCGTAGTGAAAAAGTTTTACGCGTGCTCTGTGTAACCGGAACTAAAAAGTAAAAGGGATGTAAACAAATGTTATGGGAATTCTGTGTAAAGTAAAAAATGCTGCGGTTTGGAAACCAAAGGAGTGGGTCGTGAAAATGAATAGTGTCCACGTGTTTTTGTTTACAAAAAATGACGCGTAACATAGTGACATGAAGAACTATACAGAATATACGTTCCCCTTCCCCCCCAAAGAATTGATAAATACTGCAAGAAACGGATTTGCATTATAATATTCGTAAGTCTGCAACTGCGATTACAACATTTATCAAATTTTCAAGGAATTATAATAATTAATTATGCATGTACTTCAAATATCAATGTAATTTGCTAAACGTTATCATTTTAAATCATTCTTACCATAATTACAAAGTCATTCAATGAAAGGTATACTGTTATGTAACCGATTTATTAATGTAAAAGTTTTTTATACAGTATCCCGTTCTAGCCAAATCTTTATTAGAATTTGATATCAGTTTTCAGTATTTATTACCACAGCAAATGCCCTGATGATGGCTGAATATTCTTTAATTCATTATTATTATTATTAGTAGTAGTAGTATTAGTGTTAGTACTATTAGTATTATTAATGTTGTTTTTCAAATATTGAATTTGTGTAACAGGTGTTACCAGTTCAGTTGCATTATACACCATTACTATAAAATTGAAGATGACTCTTTTATAGCATATTTTATGTCTGACTTAATTACTTTAAAACTTCCTACTCATTTCGATTAAATTTCTGTGAATACTCTACTGCATATGAAAACAATTTGGTTATGCTACATTTCTTTACAAACTAGTTTGACATTAGCTAGAATTAGTTGTACTTAAAATAATATAATGAAATGATAAAATCAGTAGTGTGCTGAAGGATTTTTGGCCTTCACTTATATGTTGACTGAATAGAATGGAGCAATTATAACTCTTGATGCAAAGTTGCTATGCATTAATTGGATGGTGTGAGTTCATTTATGGAATTCAAAGTATTTTCTGAATGTATTATACTGTATTCTGTCATATATTACACCTTGCTTTATAGGATATGTGGCATGCAACTGTATCCATTTTCTTCCACACTATCTAGAATTACTTTGGCAGCTCTTTCCCAAACTTCTTATCCCACACTGACCATATGTGACCAGCTCCCCCTACTGCTGACAGAGGCATGGTGTGAACTTTGTGTCCATACCCCCAGCATGCTTTCATAGCACTGTGTTCTTTCTCCCTGCATATGCCAGCCCATACATATATTCACAAGGAAGCTGTTCAAAATTATAATCCTAGTTCATGCACTGGGAGGGGGGGGGGGTGAAATTAAGGGTACCATGAAGCTTTTATATTATGTATATTTTTAATATGTAGCACTACTTACTACGTTTTGTGTAAGCCCCTGTTGTTTAGATTGCTCAGAACCCAAAATGAAACAATTGCTGGCAGGTAGTGAATGAAATGAATTTATGGTATTCATCTCATGGGAAACCATAACTATCATATACACCCATCTTGTTCAGTAAATTTTTTAAAATGTAGCAACAATTTTTGAAAGCAGTTGCAATATTTACAATACCATTCAACCTATGGAAGGAGTTAGAACTGAAATATAAATTTCATTAGCAGTGGCTAAAGTATGCAGGTGGTTGTGTAAGTAGCTAATATGACCCATGTATCTAGGGAAAGATGGTATCCATGATCTTTTCTTGTCCTTCAAAAGGTGACTTTTTTTTTTTTCCATAATGTTAATTACACAAAAAGAAGTCATGGAATTGCCTTAAATTCAGTGGCAGATATGACACAGTCTGATCATCAAACATGGTGAGGTATTGTTATGACTTTGAGAACTGTTTGGTTGTTAGGATGAATGCAACATCAATGGCAACATCACAGGTACCTACTGCTTCATGTGAGACAACTTCAGGAAAACTTCCAGAGAATGCAGGAAACATATCATCAGAGTCTCCACTTGCCACAGTTGCACCTTCTGCGCAGCAGCAACAGACCAGCACACGCATGCTTCCACTCTTGTACATCCAAGGACCTGCAGGAATGCGGGTTGGAAACAGCAGTGCTGGGACTTTGCCAGTTTCAACTACTTCAACTGGAACGCAGGTGAGATTCATATAAAAGAAGTACAGTCTTGATATTAATGATTAATTGGGACTGATGAAAATGCCCAGAACTCTGGAATCATGTAAATCGTCTATTCTGCTCCAAGAACATGTAGACATATCAGTAATAAAAATACAAAATACATCATAAAAAGCATGGAAGTTTGTTTATAATAAGCATGAAGACATTCTGGAATCATAAAATAGTTGAATGATCAAAGGAGTGACTATTGCCACGTTATGAAAGAATTCAATCTCACTTCATGAAAGACAGAGTTTTGCTGCACTGAGAGTGATCTGCACAATAGCAGGAAAAGGGGGGAGGGGAATATGACTTGCCAGACACATGATTTCATCCAAATGTGTTGGAACCAATCATGAAGGGTGGGGACAGTTTTATAGAATGGGTGACAATGGAAGGCTGAAATCCTGAACACTGAGGTGCTCAAAGATAAAGATTCTACTGTGTTGCAAACATGGGATAATGAGAGAAGGATGAAAAGATAGGGTCCTTTTAATGATTAGTTTACTGAACTGAGTCTAACTGAAGGGTTACTCTTAATCTCTGGACACAAGGAACATCCAGTAATTGAAAAAGGTACGGAGTAATTCCTCTCTGTTATTTAAGCTGAGGATGCAAACAGATAGTTTCTGTGTCCAGAATGCTGTGTGATGCATGGTATCCAGAAACCAATTAATTTTGTGATACTCCACCATTATCAGAACCCTTTAGAAGGGACTCCTAATTCATATTTGACAGATCCCGGGTTTGGTTCTTGACCCATGAGTTGGAAATTGTAACCAAGATTCTTTGTGGTTTTCAAAGTGTTTCTTGGCAGATGCCATTAGTACCTTGATGCTACCTTCTCTGTTCATTCTCTCATTCAATATAGACATCATCAAGGAGTAAATTAAGATATCTTAAGATTTAAGTCTTCTTGGATGTAATATTATGTCATTAGTGAGCAGTTCCCAATGTTTTGAAGGATCATACTGCCTTCAGAATGTCACAAAGTACTCACCCACGTCCCAGAAGACTGGCATGTTCAGTAATATCACTTTGAGGACGTCACATATTGCACATATGTGAAATTAAGATCTGTTTGCAGAGACACTCAAAACTCTTGAACAAGTATAATTTCCAAAGCTAACCATAATTGCACCATGAAGACCTCAAACCATGCAATGATTTTATTTTCTGAAGTGTTACATCTTGTTACTAATTCTTCACATTAAAGTTGCATAGTATTTTTACTCCCCCTACACCAGCAAATTGGTGTGTGCTGTATTCTGAATGAAATATCTGGTTATTCTGTGAGGGACTTTACTGCATCCACACTATTACCTCTCTCAGAAATAAGTAAATGCAGGTGTAGGGAATGATGGAGCATAAGTACACAGCACACTCACACATACTGGTCATTCTGTCCATTTAGAATCAGAAAGATCTATGTAACTTTGGAGGGTTGTTACTGTTGTTGTCATCATCATCATTATTATTATTTCTAAATATAGTAGTTCCTTGGTGGCGGTGACAAAGATCTTTCTCCAAGAACTTAAGTTTTCCTCTTGCACTTATCATCCTGCCATTGCTTCCTATTCATTTGTGCAACATTTGGAGGTGGTACAATCAGCTTTAGCAGCTGGAGTACCAATAGTCCCAGCCTCACCCTGCCCAGAAAGTAATAACAGATGTGGCAGTTAATTATAGCAATATTAAAAACATATAAGATTTTAGATCTTCAGAGCAGTGAGTATAAAGAAAGGTCATCTGCATTGTGATGCTGCGTTGATGTGCAGGTTTGATCCTAGCGGCAGAGGTTGTGCATTCATCTGATGTGCTGGTAATCGTACACCAACGTACATGGTACCGTATCACCACATCACAGAAAACATCAGCTGTAAGCTTTGCACATACATTGTAAAAATGTTACGGGCAAAATAATGTAGTGAAAAGAATATTAAATTAGATTAGCATTATTTTTCTAAACTGTGATTACACCACTGTCAGGCCACATCTTAATTCAGGTCAGATATGAACGGGACAGCTCCACAAAGAAGTCAGTGACACAAGAAAGCTACTGTGACATGTTGTTGTGGAACACAGTCATGTGGACTGTTCCTAGTTTGTGAAGACACAGAAGAAATAAAATGAAGGGAAAGATGTTTTCAGCTTCACCCTTTTTACATCCGCTTTCCCATCAAGGCACAGGTTATGTTTATGGTTTTGATTATGTAGTTATGATTTTATTAATCTAACAGCAGAAATCTGGTGTACTTGTCCAATAGGTCAACTGATATTGTGGGCATGTAGGACATCTGTAGTGTGAAAACATACGCTTCTTTAGCCAAGTTATTTGTCTGCTTCCTGACAATACTGTCTGTGAAGTTTCATGGCACCACAGTGATGGCACATTAACAACATGCAGTTCTTGATTGGCAGCTTAAACATTCTGTATGTAACCATTAAAGAAATGTTAGAACTTGTGTGCTTTACAGTCTCAAGAAACACAAATCACAATGTGTTCCAGGTTGTGTCCAGTGCCATTAAGCCACAATTTGTGACAACAAACACGCAGTTCATTCCAGCGTTGGCTCCAAAGTTGGCTATGGCTCCTGTTGTTGCTTCATCTACAATCTCTCCAACACCTGTTGTTACTACGACAACCTCTTCCTCAAAACTTGTTTCAGCAACTCTGGATCAACAGCAGACACAACAACAACCTCCACAACCACACTTTGTAATTCAGACGCCACGCACCCCAACAGGCTCTACTGCTACAATTGTTCCTGTGTCTGTCAGTGGCCCTGGCATTGGTAAACATACGTTCGCTTACTTGGGAACGATTATCAAGCCAGGCATGGGAGTCGGCAAGCCATGTGAAAGCCCTCAGCTAGTGTTGCCAACAGCAGGATTGGTTCCAGCAACCAATCAGAAACTGCTGTTGGCTCCTGTGCCAGTTCTTCCCCAGTTAGCACCCAAACCACCTCCTACTGGCAACATCACAAAATCTTCACAATCCCAGCAACCAAAAGTAGCCAGTCTTCTGGTACCGATGTCAATCCCAGCTACAGTTGGAGGCGGCAAGAGTGGCATGATCAACCTCAAGATCTCAAATGGCCAGATCCATACAGAGGGGAAAGGATCTGTAACTGGTAAGTTTTGGTTGTGTACTCCAAATCATATTTTCATTCACTGCAACTTTGGTTTAGAATAAAAAAAAATTAAAACCCTACAAACATGGCAATAATTATCCAACAAGATGCAACAGAATACAGTTTATTTAAATCTGTCAACTGTTCAACATGTTTCGGGTGGTATTTCACCCTTCATCCGGAGCTCATAACACTGTATCTACAGTACCTGGCATTAATGAGACCTGTACTGCTACCTGTTGTAAACATGTCTGGACGGGACGTTCACAACAGGTAGCAGTACAGGTCTCATTAATGCAGGAGACTGTAGATGTAGTGTTATGAGCTCCTGATGATGGGTGAAATATCACCCGAAACATGTTGAGCAGTTGACAGATTTAAATAAACTGTATTCTGTTGCATCTTGTTGGATAATTATTGCCATATTATACAATGCATGGTCCATTGAA
>Ga0136643_10013858_pt1 | contig 12082 bp, 3 predicted proteins | sample TergutLab28metaG_FD_96883 | JGI IMG/M metagenome (GOLD analysis project Ga0136643, IMG submission 96883) | Labiotermes labralis P1 segment gut microbial communities from Petit-Saut dam, French Guiana - Lab288 P1 (version 3) (version 3) | ecosystem: Host-associated > Arthropoda: Insects >...
AAAAAAAAATATATCAAATGAAATTTGTACAGAAACTCGAACACACACATTTTATGTCCAATAACGTTTCTTAGATACATTTTTGATCATATGTCGCTCAGTTCTTCTTAGAATAAAAAAAAATATATCAAATGAAATTTGTACAGAAACTCGAACACACACATTTTATATTCAATAACTTTATTTTCGATAATCTTACCGTTTATGAGATAATGTGGAGAAATACTGCAGAGCGGGGCAGAACACATATTACAATATGGTGCAAGCACAATGCATGCTGGATACCTAAAGCTATAAATACACACATAAGTTGTGTCATAATCGTTGCTTTTTCGCTGCAAAAATGTTTGCACGAGCGCGCCTCAATATTACGTTATACGTACATCGGCTGTGCTGTTGAAATTTAATACCATCCTGATATACATTTGACGCCTTCACAAGTTTTTTCTGACGTTCGAGTTCTGACACTGCAAGTTTGTACGATTTGAATACATCTTAAAACTTTACTAATTATTTTACTTCCCCTAACCTGTGTGATATGATACCCACTTCATATTTACTGGACAGCAGTGATCATGTGGCTCCAAATGTTGTCATTCTGCTCCTTGATTGAGGATGCCGTTCACAGGATCGTATAACATACACTCTGTTAACTTTATTTCTTTCGAGTGAAAGGCGAAGTTTTACACCTTCCAAGACAGCAGATAAAATTAAATATTTTTGGCTAATTTTAATTTTGGTGGAAAAGACAAGATAAAATATTTTGTGCTGATATCAGGCATACGTTTTCCCAAATTAATATATTCTTTTATTCTTGATAAATATGATTTTTATAAGGTTCTTAGCATAGAGATATGTCTGTATTTTGTAACATTGTACAATAATGCTATAGTTGTTTTTAACCCCTTGAAGAAGAATGTTTATCTGAACTGTCTACAAGAATTCCTTTCCTTACTCATAAAAAGAAATTGTTCGTTATAAAGATTATCCGGTTATTCTGTGTAGCAGGATAATCGGTATTTCTTGTGGGATTCATAAGAAACGCGTAACTACATTGTGTAAAAGAATGCAGGTTTCTTAAACGTTACAGGAGGTATAATATATAGTTACTTCGGAACTTTAAGGGCTTAAGTTCTGGTTTTATCCAACTTTCTGTAGACGGGACGTAAACATAGGCTGTAACTTATAATTTTCTTCGGAGCTCCTTGCTAGACCAGCTTCAGTCAGGAAATTCATAGTTGGAGTCCGCAGGCTTCATATTCCGGAAATTTATATTTCCTTCCAAAGTGTTAGCTTATCTGTAATGCCTTTCTCTAAATTGATTGCTGGATCGTAAAGATTTTGGTGGATTTAGGGGTTTAGTGTGTTCGTACAGTATTGATACTTTCTTGGTTCTAGCTTTGTGCTGTAAGAGGAAAGTCGTTTTTCTTACCTTGTAGAAAAAAAAAACCTTCAGTTTAAATATTTAGCAGCACAGGGATTGTACTGTAAGTGTACTGTAACTCTGAGGGGTGTTCGTGCAACTACTGTTGATGAGTGTTGCACAGCATGTGTGTGCATTTGTAGCCTTAGGTATCCAGCATGCGATGTGCATGCGCCGTATTGTCAACCTTGGCCTGCACCGCTCTACAGTATTTTTATACATTATCTCATAAAGAGCACGATTTTGGAAAGAAAAAAATGTCACTGAACATAAAATGCGTTCTAGGTTCTCCTAAACGTTTGTCTGAAACATTTCGCATTCAAAGAACAACTGAGGGACGTATGACCAAAAATGTACATTGGTGTTCACGTAGAGTACCATTTGTTCTTGTCCGATTTTAATGAAATTTGGAAATTTTTGAATCTATCTTCGAAAAATACTCAAATATCGAATTACATAAAAATACATCTATGTGGACGGACAGACATGACGAAGTTAAAGTGCTTTTAGTGATTTTGTGAACGCGTCCAAAAAAAAGTGTTCATAAATCCTCTTATATTTGGAACTAAAACCGGTGGAATAATGTTGCAGTGTTTATCTGTTTTTATTGTTGTTCAAGCTTAGGCAGCATTGTAATACAGCACAAATTTTTCCTATCCTTGGCTGTAAAGAATCGGTGCTAATTTATCTATGTCACTTAAGGATTTCTATTTTATTACTACCACGCCTATAGTGCGAAAGAACGTATTTCCTCTGAGAACGTGTTCCCATCTCTTACTGACATGGCATGGTTCTGTTGTTATTTTTTCTGATCTCTTTACAAGGTGTGATGTTTCATAATTTTTATATTGGCTTCAACTGTTTATTTGAGTTTCAAAATTTTCTTTATTCCTTCACCTGAAATGTAAATGTAGAAAAAAATTAAAACGTTTAATCACTCATTCATAAGACGAAGTTTGTCTAAATAACACTTTAAGATAAAGATCTTTTCTCCCAGTTAAATATTGAATTATTTGTTATTGATTTCCTGAGGAAATATCAATGTTTTCTTCTTGAAAAGATTCCAAACGAATACACAGATTCTTTGGACAAAATTCTGTGATATTAAATTAAAAATTACAGAAACCCATGCTATGTAAAATGATTAAGCATATGTTAAAAAAGTGTCATATAGATATACAAGAAATTATAGAATTTGTACTTGTAAAAAAACCATTCTGACTTTTTCGCTTAATACTTAAAATTCTTCGGATACCCTAAGATTAATGAGATGGGCTGGGCATGTGGCGCGTATGGTTGAGGAGAGGGGGTTGCGTAGGGTCTTGGTTGGGAAATCGGAGGGAAGTTGACCAATGGGGAGACCTAGGCGTAGATGGGTGGATAATATTAGGATGGATATCCAGGAGGTGGGATGTGGGTATATGGACTGGATTGGGCTGACCCAGGATAGAGGCAGGTGGCGGACGCTTGTGAGTGCGGTAATGAACCTTCGAGTTGCGTGAAATGCGGGGAATTTCTTGACTAGCTGCAAACGAGTTAGCTGCTCAAGAAGGACTCTGCACCATGGAGTAAGTAAGTAGCTAAGTATTTAAGTAAGTAAGTAATTAAGTAAGTAAGTAAGTAAGTACCCTAAGAGGTTGGGACTATTTCGGCCTAGGAGAGGACTTTCATGACGATTTATTGTCGTCGGCAAAGGTAGAGGGTAAAATGCTCGATAATTCTGCGATTTTAACCAAACTGGATTTTGTCGCAAGATTTTTATAAAAGTTGAAATATAAAACTACATTGCAAGCCGTCAGTTGTGGGACCGTACTGATCCATGCGAACTGACGGACGGACAGACAGACAGGGGAACGAACGGAGTTAACTTAGGTAACTGACGCTTTTAGCGAATACGCAAAAGAAGAGAATTACGAAAGAAATTAAATTTTTCGTAGCTAATATATAATTTTCTACGCATCTGAACTTCTAAAACATTAAGGTATACAGGCGTCAAAGAAGTGTTTGTATTTTCTTTAAATAAATTACATTCTGTCCACTAGTACATTGTGGGCCCGGTAGCTCACTCGGTATAGCGACTGACTACGGGCAGGACGGTCCGGGATCGAATCCCGGTGGGGACGAGATTTTCCGTCCGTCCAGACCGGCCCTGGGACCCACCCAGCCTCCTGTAATATGGGTACCGGGCCTTTCCCGGGTGTAAAGTGCGGCCAGGGCGTGCTGCTGACCACTCACTCCCTTCTAGTGCCACGGTCATGGAAGAGTAGAGCTATACCTCTACCCACCCTCTGGGCCACACCAGGCCTGTAACGTGATCACTTTACCTTTACCTTTACCACTAGTATATTTGTAACAAAACTTCTTACCATACTCGAAAATTTCGAGGTGGTTAGTGACTTTGGTGCAGGAAGTGAGTCGAGTGGCGTTATCTTACACTCCAGGCTTTCCCTAATCTTCCGTGCTTCAAGATAGATAATCAGGATTTTATTCCTGTTAATAACAAGTATTAGACTATATTCTATAAAAAATACTACTCTCCATGATCACCTTCAACATTAAGGAACTGAGACAGTTTTGAAAACAGAAAATCATAATCGGAAAACAATTTCTTCTTATCAGTAGACATAAAAAAAATATTTTTTTCTTTTGTAAAACGCATCCCGTTGTATTATGCCATATTGAAACTAACATATATGCTGTGGTCAGCAAAACAAATTCTATTGCTAAGGTCAATACAGAGTGCATAGGGTCTTGGTGGGGAAACCGGAGGGAAAGAGACCACTGGGGAGACCTAGGCGTAGATGGGTGGATAATAATAGGATAGATCTCCAGGAGGTGGGATGTGGGGTATATGGACTGGATTGGACTGGCCCAGGATAGAGACAGGTGGTGGACGCTTGTGAGTGCGGTAATGAACCTTCGGGTTGCTTGAAATGCGGGGAATTTCTTGACTAGCTGCAAACCAGTTAGCTTCTCAAGAAGGACTCTGCACCATGGAGTAAGTAAGTAAGTAAGGTCAATACAAGCTACATATTTCGGTCGTACTGATCATATGTATTACAATGCCTGAGTATGATCAGTATATATAGCTTATATTAAAAAAAAAACTAATAAGATTTGTTTTGGCTGTGACAGAACATCTGTTAATTTTTAATACCAAACTAGGCCTAACTAACTGCCTGGTCAGAGGCCGTCTTGATAAGCTGATACTCATTTAATATAACCATTCCTCTTCTTTTATGGAAAACGAGGAAACATCTCCTTTTAGAACACCCTGTAATTTATCCCCTGAGACAGATAAATCCAGACCACGCTGGATCAACCTCTTTGTTTTTAGTTACATTTTTTATTACCCTCCAATTTATGCCTTCATTTCAAATCCAGTCGCCCTAGATTTCATTACAATATTTACCAGAACGTACCGACCACAGATCTCTTCATTATGCAACCATGTCCAGTTTCTACTTTTTGTTTCTTTTTCACTGTCATTTATAATATATTCTTCAGCACAGTGTTAAAATATCTACAGTCTACATTTTCTGTCAGTGCGAAAGGCCAGCTTCCAGCTTCCGTAATTATAAAAACCAACACACAATATCGTACTTTATGAATTCTGATATTCGCGTTTCAGATAGCAGACAGAAGACAAAGGATTCTGAATAATATGGAATACCCTAAACTCATCTCTTCTTCAGTGATTCCAATTTTGATTTAATATTGACACCTCTAATATTTAAAATTACCATATTTGGATTTGTTGAATTTGACATTCAGAGGACCTTGCATTGTAATATATTCTTATAATAAATGCCAACGAGATGCACAGTTTCTCAAATTTATTTGATAAAGTACTCTACATGTTTCGGACAGGTCCACTGTCCGTCATCAGGAGTATCTTAATATTGTATACACGCAATAGGTAATTGTCATGCTAGTTCTGTTGGCTGTCTGCTAACAGACAGCCAACAGAACTAGCATGACACATACCTGTTGCGTGTATACAGTGTTAAGATACTCCTGATGATGGACAGCTTACCTGTCCGAAACATGTAGAGTACTTTATCAAATAACAAGTAGCTTGGTGTATTAATACGTACAGTCGAACACAACTATATTTGCGTCTAGTATTACAGGAGGAATACAGCAACTACATGTTCCGGCCCTGTATGTGGGCCATCTTCAGGTTGTGATTAGACTTTCAGATCTAATCACAACCTGAAGATGGCCCTGTACAGAGCCGAAACATGTAGTTGCTATATTCCTCCTGTAATACTAGACGCAAATATAGTTGTGTTCGACTGTACGTGTTAATACACCAAGTTCCTTGCTGTTGTACCAACACAACGGGAATGACCCACCTCAGAATATCGTGCCGTGCACCATCCGCACCGTACACACGACCCACACAGCGGCTCTCAAGACCACCACCCATCCACAAACTCGGTGCAGAAAACCATATCCTGCAACTTAATATCTAGTGCTCCTGATGATGGATGTATGTACCTGAAACATGTCGAGCTTAGAATACATTAATAAAATTACCTTGTTGCATCAAGTTGGCATTTCACATTATTCCATGAGGAAGATGCATGGTCAAAAAACTCTCAAGTTTCCACACACAGTTACGTTGTTCGCGACTAGCATTTCGCTGTATTAAAGTATCATGTAGATTGTCCTTAATCACAAGTGAAATTCGAGTGGTGTCATATGTCATGTGACTCAATCAAGACAATGAACATCCTGACTGATATTTATAGTGACTTTCTTCAGCTTCAGCAGGTCGATGATGTTACAGACAACAGGCCACGACCGACTTCTTTTCAGCTTTTTAATCTTTTGGCGCCGGAATTATTTTTTTAAAAATTTCAGCACACACTGTATATAAAATGTGAATAATACAGGAACCAAATCTGTTAGAATTATGAAACAAACTGCATTTTGAAGAGAAAAAAAGGAGAGTCTATACCATGTTTAAAATATTCAGTACATATATTTGTTGAATAAATATATAAAATGCAACTTTAGAGGTTAGCGGTACGGTACGACCACTATAGTTGACATTAGGCGTCAAAAGGTTGAACTTCGCGGAAGAGAGAATCCTCATAGCTTCCCATATTTCATTTCTCATCCCGGAAGTTTCCTCAGCACAATCGAAAACGTACTGTAGCCGACTAACTGCTCGGTAGCATGAGACTTCTCAGGCTCCATGTAACATAGCTGACATATTGGTATCACCTTGTGTGCAGTCACACACCCCAATCTTGACACTGCTTACTTCTACACCCGCTAAACACCGCACTCTCTCCCCTAAGTCGTCCACTCCCTCTCTACTATCCTCACTCTCAATGGCGACACTTGTGACACCCTCCCATATAGCGATAGGTCGGGCGACGAAAGGGTTTTACTTCCTTTGACTGACCAATTTTAAATTCTCAGAAATATGCTTAAATTTCCGTATGAGGAAAATGCCCACAAAATAACCGAAAGTCGCGAATTTCTTCATCAAAATAAACCACAAATTTTGTAAACAATAGGCAAAACAGAATTTCCCAGCATCAACTTCTAGCACAACTTTGAAACGATCACATCCGGAGAGACATTGGTAAAGAGCAAGTGGGTTGAAGGACATGCATCCCTTCACATAGCGGGTGGTCCGATAGACTACATATGTTCGGCTACAATAGTGATTCAAGCATCCTACCTTTATCAGTATTCTTACCAACCCTTCAATTCTGTACTACAGGCATAGATTATAACTGTAGTTAAATAAACGGAAAACCAATCATAATAATACAGTTTAATAGTTTTGAAGATTTAATCAACTGGATAAATTATTTTGGTACATTTTAATACGTTATAACAGATTATTATAAATGGCTGAAAACTAGAAAAGCTTATCCATACGCTGAAGTTCCATTTGGCGTACTTTCCGCTATATTCATGGTCAATAAAAACTACGTCGCGTTATAAATTATTTTTCTGTGACGACACAAATGTGCGGCACCATTATGTGCGAAAGGCTATATTTCAACAGGTGCAGTTGTACCGCGGTCCTAATCGGATTTCTGCCTTTACTAGCTAGGACAGAGTAATGTAATTGAAATATGCGATACTTTTGATGTGCGTGTTATGTACACTACTGGACGCCGTAATGCCGCTGAAATAGTCTGGGAGTGGCTCGTGAAATTGAGTGCTCTGCGTTGCGTCAGATATCAAACGTGAAACGTAACTACGTAGCCAGAAATTCCAACATATTGAATACGTCTGCGTAGCGTAATGTCATTAATGTTGGTATTTACAGGCCGATGAGATATTTTTCTTTCGAATAAACGTTATGAATAACATTCTCATAATGAAAACCAACGAGATATACTATTTCTCAAATTTATTTAATAAAGTATTCTACATGTTTCGGACAGGTCCACTGTCGATCATCAGGAGTATCTCAATACTGTGTACACGCAATAGGTATTTGTCATGCTAGTTCTGTTGGCTGTCTGCTAGCGTGGGCAGGATGGAACTACAGACCACGCTAGCAGAGAGTGTTGAGATACTCCTGATGATGGACAGTGGACATGTCCGAAACATGTAGAGTACTTTATCACCATCCTGACCACGCTATGAGACGCCAACACAACTAGAATGACAAATACCTATTGTTTGTGTACTGCGTTGAGATGCTCGTGATGATGGACAGTGGACATGTCCGAAACATGTAGAGTACTTTATTAAATAAATTTGAGAAATAGTGCATCTCGTTGGCTTTCATTATATCACGATGCACGGTCTTCTGAATGTCAAATTACGCATAAGACTTATTCTTTTCGCCTGTGTCTCCCCAACTCTAATGGGCCTAAGCCTTCTCATTGTTGACATTTCGAAATCACAATTCTTGGACTCACGACACTTGGTAGTAATGCTCTGGATTAGTCCCCTACTTGACAATACACACCATCATAGGAAACAGACTTGGCAGCTGTGGAATTCCAATCCGCTCTCCCACCGATCGAGCGACCACAGTCTTACGCCTTACGCCTTACACCGCCCAGCCACCAGGATCTGCGTATAACGATTAATCAAAATAAAATGACAACAACCCTTCATTTTATTTCTTTAATACTTTTAGATTTGATTCGAGGTTTGTAAATACGTCGTAGTAATTATATGTAAGCATTCCGTGACACAGCGAGACGAACTGAAAGATACAAGTGATAGTAATAATCTATCTATTACTACTTTTATGTACTCACACTTTTTCTTCGGTCGGCGTAAACATCTTATATGTTAATTAGTGCAATTATTTGGTAATAAATATAATTTTTGTCACTTTAACTGATCCTCTTCGTAACGTTAAAATTACTGGCATGTTTCAATTTTTGTGCATTGTTCTCAGTGTGTATCGAAGTTGTTATTTGCTTGGGTTCAATCTTTTAGCTTGCTTCGTATTCTCTGCGTTGAGGAGAGAGCTGTATTGAGGAAGTGTGGCATTTTACTAGTCAATTGTCTGCGTCCCGGATTATAAATGAGTGCATATGGAGCACTGGTCGAAAAATGACTGACAGGGGAAAGCCTAAGTATACAGAACGGAACATGTCCCGTTGCCAAACTTCTTAACCCTTTAAAGAAGACGAAGCGCAGACCGCTTTATTTAAAGCCCCAGTCCGTACCGCGCTGTAAACACTTTTCCTCTCGGTTATAAAAGCCAATCAGTTTATGTTGTATTGGGTAGAAGTAGCTGTTTGTTCTGATATAAATACAAAACCCATAAATAGTGTTGAGGGAGCGTTCAGTTGTTGAATGTTACACCTGTTGGTGCATGACGTAACCAGTAGGATTTAAAAGGTTAATATGACACCCACACTGGCTGCACTAAGATTTAACCCAGGCCTCTGTCGCAAGAAGCCTGCTACTAATCTCCTGATTCATTGCAAACCTTTGGTTTTGTCAAAGTATTTTGGACCCTACATTGAATATATAGCTATGTGTACGGTAGACAGGAGAGCATATCAGTGCCGTCGCTGATGAGGCGTATGGAAATTTACGGAAATTCAGTATTGAGTCATATAAATTTCATAACCTTGGTAGTGTTGACAGATTCATTTATTTCTTCCTTTCTGTCTCTTTCTTCGGTCCTCTTCTTTTTCTCGGTTTACCATGTCTCTGTTTTCGTGGATTATAATTTGCTGCTATCATATATTTTCGCCATAAAGTGTACAGCAAGCATAGAACCGAAGCAAGCCGTTCGCGTGACCAGTTACTGATTCTCGCGGCAAATCAGGCCACATTAACTGGCCTTGTAACTTTAATGTGCCAAGTGCTTTATTGTACTTATTGGTTTTATATGATTGTCTACTCATTACTATTAGAAATGACTATTTATCTTAGGCTCATATCAAAATATCAAAACCAACCTCTGACAAGAACACTCACATATTATTAAATAATGAGTATATTAACACAATACATGGCTCAACACTTAAAGGGTCATCTTCAGAGTGTATAATTGATGAATTGTAGCAGCTTGGATTAAAAAAAAAGAGCCGCCAGTAATAAAATTCATTTTAGTGCATAGGTACACATTAATTTGTTGCTTGGTCCCAAAACCGGCAATAATTTAAGATTCACTTCTTTAATCTGTAGTTGAGGCATTCCCGTTGTGTATGTAACAATGAAACTGAAAATAAAGGTAAAGTAAGTCAAAACACAACTAATTTTATTGCATGTTAATGAAACGACATGTTTCGGCCTACCCGGCCATCATCAGGTTTGCAAACGTTCTAAGAGACTAAATATTGTTTGTGTGTGGCGGATGTTGAGATCTCATCATCTGGCTTATAAATTATATATGAGACATAAACTGCGTGTGAACAGGTACGGCGGTGGACGTGCGTTTGTGTGTGGTATCCTGGGCGGGGGTCATCCCCTTGGGTTCTGTCGTTTTTGGTGTTGGGGGGAGGGTCCGGATGGCGAATTGGCAGGTCTATACGCGTCACATATGTGGGAATAACTTTGCAAACCTGATGATGTTCTCCGAGTAGGTCGAAACATGTAATTTCATTAACACCAATAAAACTAGTTGTGTTTTGACTTACTTTGCATTTCATTTCATTCTCCTCTGTAATACTGATATGTTCCAGTTTAATTTATTGGACCTCTTTCCCAAAATCTGTACAAAGAAAAGCATTCCTCCGATGCCGATGGGTTGAAATTCCGAATAATGCCATGAAAGGGAGAGATTTAAATATATACCAAACTTAAAAGCATTTACTACAGTACGACGTATCGTGGCTGGCAGCGTCTGAAGAATTAAACGTCCATAGAGTGCGCTGAGGTCGACATTGAAATTTTCATTGCTGGGTGTGGTCATTGGGTTCTTAGAAACAAAGCTTGTCTAGTCTGACGGTCAAGGTTACTTGGCGTATAGGAGATTATATCAAACACACTTCCATTTCAAAGCATAAGGAGACTTTATGTAATTCTGAGTATCTAGAGGGACATAATTATATTTGATTTATTTGAAATATATTTTGAACTTAAAGACATATTAAGAAAGTAATTTGTCTCTATACAAATTAATGTCCCAGCTGGAGATTAACATCTCTCAAAGGAAGATATCTATAAGCAATAATTAGACATCAAAGGCAAAGATAAATGAAAAGAAAGGGAACTTGCTTGGAAAGCAGAAATCGAATTTCTTTCACTGTATTGAATTATGTTAAAAGTAAGAATTCTTCCTTCAGTTTCTTAGCTTATTTTAATTCTTGACCAGATATTCAGAGAAGTTCAGAGGCAAGTCATTTTGCTGACTGCCACCTAGAATATTTCTTACAATACTAGAAAACAACAAACTAGATGAAACAATGACAATTTATTAATGAATTTCAATCAGCTGACTGCCGGCAGAATCGTCGGTGCTTTGCACCACAAGCTGTAAACACATTCTAGTGCTCCTCAGGATGGGCGAAATTATCGCCCGAAACATGTTGAGCTGGTTGAATTTCATCAATAAATTGCTATTGTTGCATCTAGCTGGTTATTTTATATTATTGTATCAGTGATGCACTGTAACACAAACATCAAATTTAGAATATTTCTTATATGGATATCGATCAAAATTTCCCGAAGTTGCAAAGGAAGTTGCAAAGGAAGTTGCAAAGGAAGTTGCAAAGGAAGTTGCAAACAGCCGCCTGGAGTTTAGTTCAGAAAACTGTAGGCGTCCATCCGTTTTATGACCATCTCAGTGCTTCAGGATATATAAACTTTAATTGGTGTGCCCTTTTGTGCTACAACGAACATATTTAATCACAGTTAATTAATCATCTGACATATTTTGCATCGAAAGTTACGTGCAACTGTTTATGTGCCATTTATTTGCATGAAGATTGGCTGAAAGAATTTAACCCTCATACTCCATACTTACTTACTCCATGGTGCAGAGTCCTTCTTGAGAAGCTAACTGGTTTGCAGCTAGTCAAGAAATTCCCAGCATTTCATGGAACCCGAATGTTCATTACCGCACTCACAAGCGTCCGCCACCTGCCTCTATCCTGGGCCAGCCCAATCCAGTCCATATACCCACATCCCACTTCCTGGAGATCCATCCTAATATTATCCACCCATCTACGCCTAGGTCTCCCCAGTGGTCTCCTTCCATCCGGT
>Ga0136643_10013861_pt1 | contig 12081 bp, 4 predicted proteins | sample TergutLab28metaG_FD_96883 | JGI IMG/M metagenome (GOLD analysis project Ga0136643, IMG submission 96883) | Labiotermes labralis P1 segment gut microbial communities from Petit-Saut dam, French Guiana - Lab288 P1 (version 3) (version 3) | ecosystem: Host-associated > Arthropoda: Insects >...
AAATTTTTTTTTAGTTAAAAAAAAATTATTTTTTTTGGGGGGTGGTGTTTTTTTGCAATTTTACCCGTGGGGGGGTGTGGTTTTAAAAAGGGGGGGGGGGGGGGGGGGGGGGAGGTGAGGTGAGGTGAGAAAATAAGAATTTGTTTTGTGTTGGAACCATAACAGGATTGTTCAGCTAAAAAAATTTCCTCGGTAAGGGACACAACCTGTACAGATTCAAGTTCATCTCGTTCTGGGAGAGCTGAGTCATTAAACTGGCTTGCAAAAGTTTGGACAACAAGGGTTATGCGTATTCTCGAAGGCTTGGTTGTTTTATCCCGCTAGAGGGATAGAACAACCGAGCCTCCTCTGGGGCCTCGTTATTCCCCCTTTCCATTTGGAGCAGATTCTTCTAATTTTACGGAAACCGAGACAAGTGCTGTGTTCACGTGAGTCAGTTATTTGGCCGTGTCCTGCAGCACTCCAATCCATGCTATACCCTACTAACAGTGGGATCAATTTTAATATTTTCCTTACATTTATTTCTACGTCGCCATCCAGTCACATTATCTAGCATATCTGCATAAGGACTACTCATCTTCCACATGAGTGCTGCATGTTCCGGTATTTTATTTTGATTTTACATACCTAACGATGTTCTGGGGAAAGTTCAGGTTGTAATTCTCACCCATTCTCTCCTTACCTACTCTCTTGTAAATCGTAATATAATCCTTAAGACTCAATTTTGGAAAGTCCACATTTTGCGTTTCTTTAGGTAAAGTGAAAGGTTAGCTTTCATATTCATGTAACGTAACCGTTAATGCTATGGTTGTCTATATTTTAATCTGCCGGTGTCAGTTGCCGCGCAGTCTAAAGCGTAGGTCTGCGACCGCTCGCCTACCGAGGTTGTGGGTTCGATTCCCACCGGCTGTTTTTCGGTTGTAATTGTTGTGTGTTGTCAGGCAGAGGTCTCTGCGACGAACTGATCCCTCGTCCAGAGGAGTCCTACCGACTGTGGTGCGTCGTTCTGTGTGATCTAGAAGCCTCAAGAATGAGGAGGTCATAGCCTGTGGGCCGTAGCGCCACGGGAAAAGAATGATATTTTAATCCTAGTTTCTTTGGATAGGATACGTGAAGATAAAGGATTGTACATCAAATATTAGCAGACCTAATCGAAATTTGCTGTGTTCGTAATTTGTGTATAAAAATAATTTTTATTTGTTATTGATGTTTACACGTCATTTGAAACTTTTCACACGAGTTACCACCACAGACAAACTAATTACAGCGGTTAGCCAAATTCTGGCGTGTGAAACCGAGATACAAATGCTTTTGTATTATTCCAGGCTTCATATCGTATGAAAAACAATATTTTTTGAGACGAATAGCGAAGGCATTTAAAAGTGTCTTTCCACTTGCTAAAGTGTAGAGATAAATCACAAGTAATGGGTTCGTGCTGAAATAATTGTAATGTTCTGCTAGTCTGAAAGAATTATGGAGTTGTTTGAAATTCCCCTTGTATGTACGGAGAGTTTCGCGACGAATTAGACAAACGTGAGTCGCTGAGGTTGGGTAGGGACAGCCTGCCTTCTCAAGGTTCCTTTTTTTTATATCTTGGAGAGAAATTGCTATACTGCTCCCCAGGGAACTTGATTCCGTGTTGGACGGCGCGTATTTGTTCAAAATATTCGGGCCACTATTGCCATATCTGGTGTTCTGCCCGCCAGCAAACGAGAGGACGCGCTATCTGGCAGTTAAAAGGTTCGCGTTATACGAGAGAGAGAGCCAATACAGATTCTAATAACTCGGTGGAATGCTGTCAATATAGTCTAGAGATCGCATCCTTCTGTGTTACATGCCGATAACAATAAGCGCGAGAATATAAAGTCTACAGTACCCACCAGAAGGCCCAAATGAAGACTAAAATGCCATTCCAAAGAATAACTCTGCAGAGAAACATTTCGATGAGTCGATGTGCGTTTAGGTTATCAAATATTTTCCCATTTTTATGGAAATCGAAGAAGCCGCTACTGGTTTGTACACTGAACAAGGTTAGTACAGTTCGTAACTTTATATCGTATTCTTAGGGATATTTAATATGATCATCCCATTCGCATGTACGTATATGCATGTCTTCCAAGCGGTGTATATACCCTTCAGATTTTCCGGCTATAATTTCTACATATTTCTTTCCTCCGAGATTATCCTGCTTGATGAGCTAACGTACACGTTCTCACTTTAATTTTAACCGTCAAAATAATCATTTGAATGTCCAGCATAAGGAAGATATTATGAATAATAGCTTTCAGATCAGCAATCATGGTTTGTAGCCGAAATAACTGCAATATTTATACCTTAAATCTGTTCATTTTTCTGTGTTAGTTTTTTAAATTTCTTGAAAAAACCTACAATATTACACGCTTTCCTCGATTACCTCGAGCACAACTGGAACTCCATCTTTTCTGTACAGTCTGTTCTTTATACTGCAATAGATCTGGTATGACCCGCAACTCTTGGCATTTATCCAGCAACTATAGCTGCCAGAACGTGAACGTCAGATTAAGCAACATTGATTCATTGGAAATCGTTAAACTGAAGGAATACTCATTACTGTACAAAATGGAGCCGACAGAATTACGTAGAATTTAACAAGGGTATGAGCCTTAACGTCTTCACGGCAGTAAATTTTCATATTGTGGTCTACTCCACAGCGTTTTCAGTGCCACATCAATACCTCTCTCCCATTTCCTAATCTCTGGCACCGAGTGGCCAATCCAGACCGGCTCTATCCTTTCCCTTACTTCTAACTGCCAAACACTTTCCCAATCTGCCTGACATCTGCACTTAAAACGAAGCCTTTATGGTTCTTCGAACCTCGGTGCCCATCTACCAGGCTGTACGATGTAAAAAGGCCACGTTGTGTTCTAATAAATGCTTTCGCTTAATAGTTTCTCTACTATGTTGCCAGTGATAGACGTTAAAGCTGTGGCACGCATAATAACATGCCATTTCCAATGACATAAGCTTTGTAGATTCACTTGCATTGTTGGGAAATCCCATTTCTGGAAAATCAGCTTCAAGGGTAAAACGGCGCTGCCTGACCGACCTATGCACAATTTTTAATGCTGGAAAAATGGTTTTGTTTAACTTTAAAAAACTTTGGATTTTGTCATAAATATTATGCAATATATTGTACAGTCCTGAAATTCTTGTAGCAGATCTTCGCTAAGCAACCGACTCAAAAACGTTTTTCTTATCGCCACTTAATATTCGCACTGCAGACATTTTTTATAAGGTAAATGTATCGGCCAGCACTTCATGTATAAAATGGCCTAGGAGTTAAACTTCGTATCAGACGGTCGTCCATATAATTTTTAGATCAGTAACTCATACTAAATATTTACAAGCCTAAAAGGAGTTACGAGGCCCTTCAAATAGAAAAAAAAATATTATCTTGGTGCGGTAGAATATGCGAGGCTAGTATATAATATAGAAATAAATTTTCCCGGTTGATTTCGACAGTATAATAGCAGTTGAAGTATATACTACACTGCTGTTTATTGATGCCATCTTTTAAAGTTCTAAGCCTACCGGTTACTTTACGTACTATCAGGTTTAACATTCAACAATTCTGCATGGTGATTACATTGCATTTATGTGCTGTGTATGGCTGTCAGTACGAACAGTAAGTTTTGCCTTATACATATTTAACAGATTGGTTTTATAGCCGAAGTGGATAGTGTTTACAGCGCAGTACGCACCGAATCCTTGTATGAAACAGATACGTTTCGTCCCTAAAGGATTAATACTATCTTTAGAGATTTAGTTTGTATTTGGATTTAATTGAAACGCATTTAAAAGCAACATACTGACAAGGAGAGAATGACCTCCTTATAATAAACTGCATGTGATAATAGTAGTTATGTTGATATGTGAACACATAGTTTATTTAGTGCTACACTACTACAGTATTGTTCGGAAATAATAATAATGTCTAATACACATATAATTAATTTTCTACTTTATATTTGTTTCTGACATTAATCGTTAATAAGTCCTTTTGAATAAACTCCGACAAGCAGGGGCATTGTGTGATATCAGTTTTGATCTAATTGACACTGCCATTTACCGTATGACTTTATATGATAAATTGTGGGACATGAAAGTCGCAGATAAACAAGCATTGCCGTTGTATTTATCTGTCAATCAAAAACGCCATTAATGTAGACGTAATTCCCTGCTGATCCCTACATATCCTCTGCATATCATTCGTCATCTGCACTGTCATGTATAAATGACGTCACTGCAGATTTTTTGGTAACATTTCAGTTTGTAATATAGGCCTAACTGCGTTAAATTACACTTGTTTATTATTCCTCGGAGACGGTGTCGTTTGTACATGCGGCCAGCGATGGCAGTGGCAGATATGAATTGTGAGGTTGTTTAGAACTGGCCAGCAGAAACCCTGAAATAATTCGCCCGACCGTCTATGCGAAATCATTCCGGAATTGTTTGGTGATATAAAGGAGGGGACAGATGAAACAACAAGTAAGTGGTCGTGATTTCGCTCTAGAAACACTGATTTACTATTTTCTTTCCTCGGCATTTGAGACCAAACTTCTGACGTTTAAACGATGAGAATAACTGAAATTCTTTACACCTTAATGTGTACGATTTCAATAAAAGATCCTGCAGGTGTCGCACGCTGTTTTCCCGGGGTAAGGCAGATCTGGTACTTGAAGCTGACCACTCCCGTCTGTTTAGTGTCGTATTTAGAATGAGTGGAGTTGTACGTCCATTCTTCCTTGTGCCTTAATGGAATGCAATGGTGACAAATGTATCTTCCATCTCCACTCCTAGTAGGCCTATAATGTAATTTCCTGTCAGGCGAACGATGCCTTCCCTGATGTTTATGCTTCAGAATCGACGAATGGTTTATCTAACATGTTCCGGAGCGTAAAGGATAGGCAGGTGTTATGTGACACCGAATTCAAAGCCACATTCAGTTTTCATGTTGGTTCCCACGAGAGTTGTGTACTGTGTCATAGAGAGTGTGTTGAATGAGAGAGAGAGAGAGAGAGAGAGAGAGTGTGTGTGTGTTTGTGTATATGTGTGTGTGTGTGTGTGTGTGTGTGTATGTGTGTGTATGTGTGTGTATGTGTACAGCATGTGAAAAATAAACGTAAGTCTGATTTAATGACACATAATTCCTTTTGAACCTCCAAACAAACTCAACAACTTCAAATAATTTTTATAATACGATGTATCCCCTTTGTGCTGTTGGACATGTTTATGTTACAGGCTAATTACCACCCTACGAACATCAGACATTTGCCCTTGAATGGCACAGGTTTTTCTGCTGCGGGTTTTGTTTCCATTGAGCCGTCATCAGTTGGATGATCTGCACAGAAAGAGTGAATTAGCCATTAATTAGCCCCCTATATAGCAGTCCAGGCCGGTCATACATTTATAATAACCAGTGAACTTGCATTGTACGTAACAATCATAACGAGATGACTCCCCGCCACATGCAGACCCATGTAACATCAGCTGCACAAGCACACACATCCGAAATAACCATTCACCTCACTGAACACTCAGAATAGCCTGATGAACAGAAATAATTCGTGTAGGAATAATAATGTCACGTATTTGGAACTTTATTAAAATTTCAGGTCAAGACGTAGAGTGAAGGATGTGTGTTCTTACTGTGTCAACTGGAAAGGTCAACTAGTCTTTTGTATTACTGTAACGTATCTGGAAACATCACGTAACTGTACTTGTAATAGCAGTAAAGTGGATTGAATATTAATTAATTTTAATCTGTTACACAGATTTCGTTGTTTATGTATACACGTATTTGTGTATTCTCACAAACAGTTTAAGTTTTAGCAAAAACTGTTAAAACAAAATATTAATCCAGTAATGTTAGCCATAGAGTTACTGTTAACAAGACAGTAGAATCTCCAGCAAGGCAATAAGCGGTTTGTTCCTACATGTTTATATTTACTGTGCAGTCTGTAGAGTTTTGTTGCAGACTATATTTAGGAATGAAGTGGAAAGAATTGTGCCATTATTACAAATGCACTTATGTTTGTGGTAGGCCATAATTAATAAAAATCTGCCTACGTAACCTAAACAACATCATCTACCCTGGCCTCAGTTTAAATATTTCATTCGTACTGAAAACTTTAACTATTTCAATGTAAGGGAGAGCCACGTCCTAAACAATACTATAGAGTTTTGACAATGATGTATAACATACAGATACAATCTTCTTTTCTCGGACTTTGTCCATCCTGTAACACACACACACACACACACACACACACACACACACACATACATATATATATATAAGCACTAAAACACTATATTTCGGAAGCTGTCTCTGCTTCCGTCTTCAGACAATAAGCACACATTCTTTTGGATCCCTTAGATCAAGCTGCTCTCAGTCACTGTGTACCACTGAATCACTCACACGTACAGGTGAGCTCCTGACAGCAGAACTTGTCCGCGCGTTTCAGGCACTATTCTTTGAGTTTCGTGGCTGTGCTTTAACTTTTTTGCAGCAATTTCCTGTTATGTCCCACGGACAAGTTCTGATCTCCGGAGCTTAGCTTACGTACACGTGTGAGTGTTTCAGTGGTACCCAGTGAAAGAGAATAGCTCGATCTAAGGGGCCCAACAGATTAGGCGCTTCTTGTCTGAAGATTGAAGCAGGGCCAGCTTTCGAAATGTAGTGTTTTAGTGTTTATATATCTGTTACACGATGGACAAAGTCGAAGAGAAGAAGACTCTATCTGCATGGCTGGATTTTATAACACAGAATATACGGGACAAAGCCAGGATGGTGGTGACACCCTTATTGACTCAGTAACTTTACCACGTGTGTCAGTACAGAAGGAAGACAAAACCACATGGAATTCAAGTTTCAGACGCGGATTCGTATGATGATTCTGAGTTTAAATTTGGTTCCATGGTAATTTTCGTGCCCCAGCTCGAGAATGTTCCCACTCACACTGCTTTCGTATGTGTTACAGCTCCGGCATAGGGAGGTGTTTTACGATGGTCCTTGTGTTCATATACGTAGTTTATCTAATTATTTGATAGAATGTTACAACATTTTGAAATACCATTATACTTATTATCGTCTTCTTGCCATATAAGAAGACAACAAATTACGTTTATATTATCTAAATCCACGGAAGAATTGTCGCTACTGCCATTGAAAGGACACACGTACGGGCATTTTATTGACAGGGTTTATTCCGTGAGGTCCGTCTGTCTAACCAGCTGGGAAGGACTGTACGTTTTTCCGCACCGGTAGCAAATCTAAGACGAAGAAATGAAATAAATTGATGTAAATAATTCTCGCAGATGCTGATTCAGCCCCTTAATAAAATGAACCAAACAGGGCACTTGAATGTCATTAGTATGAATATGTGCTATGTTCAGACAATGCAGGCATCCTACGGAGCACTTGCTGGTTACCACAATGGAGTCTTTCTCCCCCTGTGCACATCAAAGCAAGATAAACATAGCGAATGTCAAGTAACAAAACAATGAGTGAATACAGAAATTAAAATAGAAGGATGTACATAAGAATGGATAGGTAAAAAGGAAGTAGCAGATGAAAATAGGGAAATAACATACAGGTAAATATAAATTTATGTATATTGGTGTAAAAAATGTTAGCTTTTATATCAAACTGCAAAGAGGAGAGAATTGGAGAATAAATGTAATGCTAAAAGTCAGTATTACAAAGATATGTGAAATACTAATATATTATATTTTGTGAGGACAAGAACTGAAAGTGAGTGGGAGTGAACGTGGGGGAAAAGTGTGGGAGCTGGGGAGGATATTGTGAAGGAAGGAAGGACGCACCTGAATATGAAGAAATGTAGAAAGAAAGAGGAAATTAGGTACAGAGGAAGGTCGATCATATAAAGAAATGTATGAGAGTTAGCGGACTTGTTTCAGTGGGAGATGTTTACGGTGGAAGAGATGGATATGGAACGATAGGAATGACTGGAAATAAAAGTAAGCCGTGTACGTAGACCAGCAGGACAAACATTCAGGGTGATGAAACGAAAATTTTAAAACTCACCTGGCATATTGATTCCATGTGATATTGTGACACGGATGCAGACAGGAAGAGAAGAGTATACGGAAACAGGAATGAAAGAAGAAACGTACATTGAGAATACAAATTCTGGCGCCTAGGCACTGCAGACTGCGTGTACAGTTCAACGTTACAGGTCGCAGGTTCACTTCTGTATAGTACAGGATGCATTGGTGGTGGTTAGGAATACATACAGCCAATTAGCAAAGCACAGAACCAGGAGGAAATCAATTAGAAATGTGTCATGGGCCGCACACATGCAAAAGCCCGGGAAGCGGCACTGTGCACCAGCGTGGAACTGTTTAAATGAGACAGTCACGATGTGATTTTAAGCTTGTTTCTGAATACAGAAACAACCTGACTTGACTTTTGTTGTATTATAGGTTTCTAAAGCAACTTCTGTGGAACGACTCTTTGATAAGTTTTTTTGACGTGTCATTTACTAATTTACGGCCGTGATTACCTTAGTCATGGTGCTGAAACCCCATGCATTTTTAATTAACAGTTTTGCCAGTAGATAATCTAAGAAGTACGTCCTATGGTTATATGTTACTTATATAATTATTTTCCCTTTTTTGATGAAGAGTTTTGTAAAACATGGTATACAACTCAGAAATAATTAAGTGCAGAGAGCAAGAATTACGATCTAATTTAAATCCGTTTCTCATTTTACTGGGAGTATTGTCGCAGTTCACGAAGGGGAGGAAATAAAGAAACGGGAGGAGGAAGCTGAACCCGGTACAGAGAGTCCCGTCTTAAAGATGAACTTCGTCAAAGTTTTGGCTGAATGCGCGTTCTAGTGTATCACATTTGTATGTAAAAAAATGTTTTCTGGTATTTTTACTCGGACTTGCTAAGGGCTAAACCAGTATGACCCAAGAACTGGGCTGAGTCATCCCCCCTCCCCCACAATGGATAAAGGCACATAAACCCATTCCATGATAAATGTGAAACATTATGTCCCAAGAAGGAAGTCTTAGACACACGTAGAAATGAGTTAAACCTATCTGCCTGAAACACGACACCCTTATGTAACGCCAAAGATAAAATATGTGGAAAGTTACAAAATCGTGAAGTTTTGAAGAAGATTTCGAAGCATGTTTCCTTGCGCGCTGGTGGCTACCATTTCTTGTCGGTAGGTGGTCTTCAGACTGACAGTTGCCTCCTGACTGTGACTAGTTATAAATGCTTATATAAAATGTATACCACGAACACAACAACAAATGATGAATCAGCGACTTTATTCTCTGTTCACTCTTTATGGGGATAATGTTTATAAAAATGGAACTGATGCCATAAACGTGGACGCCTCCCACGTTACCCCGCTTCGTGGTAATATTTGTTGTTTCGAGGAGTGCATTTTTTTTTCCAAAGAATGAAAAGCCGCATTATACAATTGGAGTGGATGTACTTGGTGTCGAAACACAGTTCGATTTCCGAGAAAAGATGATTTTGTGTTAGGTTACTGTCATGTGGGATTAACATTATTAAGCTTAATTTACATCGGGGTTACATACACAGGGCCTGCAAGGTAAATTAAACACATGCATAATGTTTCCATAAGGGTTATTTGGCGAATTTTCTACATTCTACAGCATCTTTATAAGTCAATTCAAGGAATGACGCAATGAGACTTTCTCAGAATCTCGTACTAAACTGCAGATGTATTCTGCTTCAATATGGAATGAAATGTAACACGTAGCACTCGGTATATTTTATACCTGCGTGGATAAGTACGTGATTTTATTGTTGGTTATCACTGACTTATTTTTCGAACACATTTTAAACTTCTTGAGCCAAATTTTTAAGAATAAGATTTTGACATTTTATTTGAAAACCGATCATGATGATTACTTGGTATTAATTATGAGGACAGTCACAAATTTCTTGTAATCGTCATTTTATATTTTAAGTACCCGAAATATATATATATATATATACATGCGTAGTTTGATACGTGTTCGTTTAAAAATGTCTACAATGTACATGCAACGTCATCAAAAATTAAATACAAGTTTAATAATAAAAATAATCTCTGACACTTTTCATTAATATCTGTGAAAAAATCAATTTCACTTTAAAATATATTATGTTACTGGACTGTTTGTCATCAGGTCATGGTTTGTCTTCAGGGTGTGGAAGAAGTGGATGACTTTAAGTACATATGAAATATTATTCACTGACAGCCGGCTGTAGGGAGTGGGGGTGGTGTCTTCCAGGCCTGGAGCTTCGCGGGTTGTTATGATCCCCTTGCTCTAAGTAATACGAACCCTTTACACTAAGCAGAACGCATTTCACGAAAAGTTAAATACGATTTAGAATTAGTTAATGATTTTGAGAACAAGATAATGAATGTATGGTTTTAAAAAGATACAGAGACTTCATATGATAATCGAGTGACTATCAGTTTCTGAAGGCGAAATGTTTTCTCTTCTTTTACAGACGTACACTTATGAAGACAACAATATTCCATTTTGCTGTGGTGTTTAGTAGGTTCCCTGTATGAGTCTGGGTTATAGCATGTCTGATTTTTGAAAATGGCAGTCATTTATGAGTGATTATTTTAAAAACAGAATTAATTCACATAGACTATATGCGGCCTCCATGTTAACCTCCAAGCAGGTGTGAAGTGCATAGCTGTGCTTTGTGTAGGCCTGCTGAAGTCTCTTCTGTTTCTTTTAAGAACACTTCCAGAAAAAATATTAAACGGCTTACTTGAATTATATACATAGTATAATAATTCATTACGACATGCCTTGAAGATACGTGATTAGTTTCTTGCACAAGGTTCTTAACACGCCTCACAGTGTTTAGAGACACTGTCGTTCAACACAGCATGTCAAATTACAATACAACTCTTTCCATAGGAACCACTATGCTAAATAAACCATGGTCCTTTTTATTTAATTTTTTGTGAACGTTGGTAAATTTCTGTCTTGCATTCTGTGATAAGACTAGCTATAATCTCTGCAAAACTAAGAATATTTGCTGAAAGCCTTCTACCTATTTTGGGTTTTATGTGTTTAGTTCTTATACTAGAGATTTTCTAGTTGTGTGCGCGCGTGGCATTCGTAGATGATGGACGTGTACAATAAGAAATGTACGATGAAATTCCATGTACTGCCCCATTCATCTTTAATGTCACGTTGTAATTCAGTGCTTCGTAAATCATTCAGCTGAGGCAGCGTTCATAACAGTTCAATGTGCAACGTAAACAGATCCTACAGGAAACTGCAATGCTGTAGACTGCAGTCATCGGAGATATGGTGCTGTGTCATTGGGCTTGTAGTTGCCGTCTTTTCGAACGATCGTCCGCCTTCCCTGAAGATGAAGGCAATGCGATTCTTCGAAACGTTACGAATTACTCGCCGAAGGACATGGCCCCCTGTCCCAGGAGACTAGAAACTTCCGCAGCACTTCCGAGAGCTCAGGTTTGAAACGTATCCAATAGCTTTTTCTAGACATATGTGTCTTCGACCTGTTTTCTACCGATTACAAGAATGGCTTCATTTACTCTATAAGTCTCGTGTGATTGCCAGGAATATCTGTTTAGTTATTTTCGGATTATATAAACGGGTAAAGGTAATATTATAATGGACAATATGTAGATAATTATGTATAAGCTCACTAATTAATTTCTCCTCTTTTACACGCCCATTATAAGGTTTATTGATTAAGCAAGACAAAATATGCAGTTTAATGTGTTATTAACGCATTAGCATAACAATCGGGTGGTGGTGGGTTCGAGGGACGCCGTCCATTACATGGTTTTTCGTGGTGTTTTCAGTACATCCAAGAAAATTTTGGAGAAGTATTATCTCATGCTGTGACCTTTCTTCTAATCAATACTCATCAATTTATCATTCACTGAATGTTTAACTATTATCTGTCTACAGTCGAAAGTGTTAAAAGCCTAGTAGCGCAAGGTAGGCAAAAAAAAAAAAAAACAAAAAAAAAAAAAAACACAAACACAAAAG
>Ga0136643_10013863_pt1 | contig 12080 bp, 9 predicted proteins | sample TergutLab28metaG_FD_96883 | JGI IMG/M metagenome (GOLD analysis project Ga0136643, IMG submission 96883) | Labiotermes labralis P1 segment gut microbial communities from Petit-Saut dam, French Guiana - Lab288 P1 (version 3) (version 3) | ecosystem: Host-associated > Arthropoda: Insects >...
CACCCCCCTACTCTTTTTTCAAAAAAAGTTTTGGGCCCCCCCCCCCCAATCCCCCCCCTAAACGTGGGCAACCGGGGGGGGTTAGGGGGGTTCCCCCCCCCCCCCCCGAAATTCCGAAGGCCCTTCAAAATCATACCAAACTCAACTTGATTATGAAAACTGTTAAACTGTTAAAAACTGTTGAATTTAGGATGCCAAAACCCCAAAATGTTCGGAAAAAAGTCAGTAAAATTCTAAAACTACCTAGGTTCGCAATTGGTTTACATTAGCAATGACAAATAAATTGGTTGCTATCATAAATAGTCTTAAAGCACCAAAAATTAAGAAAATTTTACTACATGAAATGAAATTTCTTTACCAAATTACAGCTGCCTCCAGAACCCCTGACTAGGGAGCTACTGCCCCCAGATCTCCATTCCCTCTGTCCTCTGTCCTCAACTGAATTTGTTGAACCCCCGCCCGAACAGAATTCCTGGGTACGCCACTGACACTTACCTCCCTATTCTATTCTAAATCAGCAAGACAGATACTGCAGAGTCATGAAAACATTATGGTTGGTAAAGATATTACGATACAAAGAATCTTGATCTTTTATTAAATATATGCCACACAGAAATGTACTTCAAATGAAAGTTGTACATCTTAATGAGATCTGTGTTTCATGTCAGGTACCAGACTTTGCTGGCATTCATTATTTTACATTATGAAGAACAGTGTATTGTGTGATGCAACACTGAGTAGTCTGGCATAAATTTACTACAATTTTGCAGGCTCCTCCGAAACATGGCTTCTGATTACCAGACTACATGGCATCACATCTAATATGACTGTATTCTTCATATTCATTGCCACGGTAATCTCAAAACAACTAATGTTGTTACTTTAAAATTAAGATCCAGTCTTTTCTCCTTTCATCTGTAACAGTCAATTGTATCCAGTATTGACTATATATACATACTGTACAGGTATGTGTCAGTTTAAACTGTCAGTGTTTGTCAGGCACTTAGTGGGATGTGAAACAAGCTGCGAACTCTTTGATCGTTACTGACACAAATTACTACCATGCTGTCATGAGTTGTTTAGTACAGAAACAAGTAATCCTCTTCTGTCTGTGGCAGTGATCCCGGTCCCATGTAAGATATGAGTTCCATATTTAATTCTTTTGCTTATGTTGTGATATGTTTGATAACACTCTCAAAAGAGCTTGGACTGTGGCCTCTAACAGGGGTGGACAGCTAGACGAGAAATAGGAGCCACAATTTGGGAGACAAAATAAGCAATAGCTATGTAATATTCATCAAGTCAAATGTAGAAACACTGCTCACTGCCTGAAAGAATCCAGCTAGTTCAAGCGACACTGTGGTTACCCATGGCCCTTAGTATCAAAAGGTAGTATGGTGTTGAGTAATGACTTTGAGAAGATATGGAAGGAAGCAGTATTGGCAAAATTTGAGGTACTGTGCTGGCACCTGGCTGGAGAGACTGAGGAAGACAATGAAAAATGTAAGCGAGATGGTCTCCAGACTGAGATTTGAACTCAGAACTTCTTGCATATGGAGCAGGAGTGCTACTTATTGTGTGATGATGCTTGGTGTATTGTTCTTCAGAAAGATATATACAATGTTACAGAAACACACATCATACTCCTTACACTGAACTACTACTGTCCAGCCACATGCGTGCATCCATCAGGTGGATCTGGGTTGGTTGGATAATTATTGTTCTGTTTTCCTATATTATGGTCTGGTACATAGCTTATTTTTGTGCCAACATTGAGTTTATTCATCTCAGAACATTCTCATCCTGTTTACTTTTTAATTACAAGAAATATTATTACTCAGCCCACTGATTTTGGGTGTGACTGAAGTTGAAGACATCTGAACTCACAGACCAATTTCCTTATTCCTGTCCAGATTGATACTTGCTGTACTGTACAAGAATATCCCTAAATTATCACTGTGTTAGATGCTCATATAAAAAATTTTAAACAGTTAGTGTATCAGTGTGTAGAAAATGCTGAGATCTTCAGTATTTTTACATTAGTAACAACACAGTCAGAGATCTAACATTAGTTTGTTTCAAGATGTACTGTTAAGTCACACTCTGCCATTATCTGTTTCCCTGCAATTGCAGATCTTGCATAGACAGTGACTACATGAGACCATATTTATAACAGGTATGTAAGTATAAAGTATATTCATACAGAATTAAGTCTGTGTTAACTCTTTGTACTGGAAAGGTCAAACATTGTTGCAATGTCAAATATCTTACAAGATATTTCATCACAATATTATGAGAAATTTTTGTATGTATTGTGTCTACTTAGAAGTATTAAAATTTGAGTATGAAACTTCTGTTAATGACAGTGAATGAACTGCTGCCCTATATTAACTACTGATTTTAATTTGCTCCATCTTCCACAGTTGCCATCTTGTACTGTAGAATCAAAAATTTTTTACCAGTTACATTTATCAGTGCAATTTATTCACATAAATCACTGGAGTCATACCAGAATTGGTTGAAATAATTTTTGTAATAAGTAAAAGTATACCATACTTGAAGCTTCAAGTCTTCTGAGATGTTATGCTGTTGCCACTGGTAAATAGGTAGCTGTTTATCAGTCAGCATGGCCTAGCATTCCAGAAGACTCGTATGTTTATTAACACTACTCTGAGAATTTCATATCTCACATTATAACCATTTTACCTGAACTGCAAATGATTTTTCACAAGAAGAGAGAAAGCAGACCCCCATCTAAACTATTTTGCTGTATGTAATTCTTTCACCTGTTAGAGACTTCAGATTTTACTTGCAGTTTATAACCTTACCACAAATATCTGAATCTATTAGCTATACCTAATTTAACCATTTCCAGTAATGTAACAGTGAATTATATTAAGCAGTATTGCACTTGTGCATCATACATTACTTGCAGTCTCTATATTAGCCACACATAATCTATGTAAGCAGTGGTATGATACCTGATCTACTCATGCAATTTAATGCCATCGATTCTCTTGTTACACATCTTCAATTATTTGGTATGTTTTTCTGTCCAGCATACTTCTCCATATTCATCTCTAGTTGCATACACATTCTATTCACAAGAAGGTTGGTAGTAATAAATATGTAATAATCTTAGGCAGTGATTAGCCCTTTGGGCTGGTTAGCCTAGGTCAAAGAGGCTTGGAGCAGAATGCATAATATAAAGAAATGTGGAACACATGAGTGCCATCATCCTTACAATTTGTGGGACTGAATGTGACTTCAATCAAGTCTTTTAATAAGTGTCATGTAATACATTGGCCTTTCACTTTTAGGTACCAAATTCTGCACTAGTGGCACTCAAAAACAATACCCAATGTCTACATTGGACAGTTTGGTGTGCCACAGTAAATTCTTCACTACCAGAGTACATTGTTGTAACTGTTCTGGAAAGGAAAAACAACCTATTTAAATATTTTGATACGTTTAACTGGTTAAGAGGTTTTTGTATCTGAGACATGCTTGCAGTTGGATTTTGAGACTTAAGGTTTTTGGTGAATAAACAGCTTTTACAGAGATCTACAAATTTTAGGCAACACTAAATACAGTCGATAAAAAAAAAATATCTTAAGAGTGTAACTTTGAACTTTATACTGTTGCCTTTGTTCACAATAACTTTAATGAATGTGACATTATGTGTGTTTGTCTGTGCAGATCATTACATGAAACAATGCAGTGAAGTTAAAACTGCAGCATTTATTATTGTACAAATTCTGCTGAAACAATAATTGTAGTAAAAGGGGCAGTATTGCTGTATGAAAGCTTGTCACTGAACATTATTTTGAGCCAGTTCCATGTGCCACTAATCCTCATAACCTATTCCCCTAATATTCATCTTACGGTTATCCTCCTATTTCCTTAGTTTTCTAAGTGGACATACTCCTAGATGTTTCTCTGCCACAAATCTTGGCAGAATACATTTGGTGCTTTAGTTATCCCAGTTATTTGCTCAGCCTGCCACCTCTTCCTAAGTTTCAGTGTTGTTAATAAACACTGAAAAATATTAATCACTTACTTTCAATTACAGCAGTCAGGAACATTTTAACAAATGCTCTCAACATGTGTGTATCACAGTTTTTGTTACTGTAGATGGGAAACAAGCTTTAAATATTAATTTCATTTAACCCATTCTCTACTTGTACTGACACCAAGACACATTTAACTTTTTTTGTCCATCCAGCCTAGACATTATGCAGTTGATGCTTAGACTGTGCTAGTACTTTCTCTTGTCATCAACAGATGACACACTGTTGCTTTTGTGTGGTGATTCTTCACACAAAGACTTATTTTATTTATCAATATACACCAAAATATAAAATTAAGATACCCATGCAATAACAAGATCTGGCTGTTATGGAAATGTAGCTGTAAAGGCAGGCACGTTGCTACTTGAAGTAATCTTCAAACAGTTGAAAATTAATCAAAAAGGATTTTGTTTAAAGGGTTCCAAATGTGTGGTTATGTTTCCAGATGATATTGTGAGTGCCATTTTTACCATGTGTTTTTGTAGTGGATTGAAATAATCATGTGTTTATATGTGCTGCAATCCAGCCGGCTGTGTCTGCCACCTTGTGGTATATTCCTGGCTGATGGTCCACTGCACAACCAAACCCAGCACTTGTAATACCAGCCAGCATCCACCTGCCATCTTGCTGTACAATCAGTGGTCCACCAGAATCTCCCTGCAACAGTTAGCATTCTTCTAGTTACTTACTTCATACACACAAAAACCTGCTATTTTCAGCAAATTCTTATCCCTTACATCTGGCAAAGAGAGGGAAGAGATCATTGTCTCAACATATGAATTTTTCTTCCATCTCTCAACAAACTAAAAAAGTGCGCTACAAGTCATGAAGGGATTTAGAGTGTTACCTCTCATTAACTCTTTCCGTTATACACACCAAACATCTGAAAATGACTGAACTCATTCATGATACAGTGGACTTTAGTGATGATGGTGATAATCCTTTAGATCACATAACTGAATGCAAATTCAGATCTTCTAGGATGCACACTGTGTCACTGGGCCAATAGTTCCCAGTGTTGTGAAGAATCATGGTGCCTTCCTCTGTGTGGGTGCTGCTTGATACTGAAGATGAAGACACCACAGTCCTTCAAAATGTAAGAAATTATTCACCCATTGATGCAGTGTCACATTCCAGAAGATTGGAAACTTCAAAAAGACTGCTGTGAGAAGCTTGAAACTTGCATGGCTGAATATTTTTTGAAAGCCAAAGAGTATGCTAAGGGAAAACCATGTTGGAGGGAGTTTGAATAAGCTGAATAAAGTGAATGATTCATAGACAAAATAAAGCTGTATCAGATATACTGATTATGTAGTATTGGTGAAGATATGATAATGATTTTTAATATTTAGAAAGGTGTAGGAAAGATGCAGTCAGGCTTGTTTTAATATATTCTTTTAGATTATATAAGCAAGAATTAAAGATAAATACCAAGTATTGTGTGCTTGGGTAGCCTTTTCATTAGCTGAAATACAAACTGTGTAACTTTTCACCACAAATGTGAGCTAACCTGCTCAGTGGCAGTTACCTGATCAGTTAGTCAGACGGGACAGAGGGAGGGAATAAAGAAATATTCCCATGTATGGATAATCTTTATCATCATACACAGCCATCAGTGTTTCTGTAAAGCTGTGGGATGCTAACAAGCAAATCATGACTCATCAGACTCACCAGACAGGCATCCATATGGCCATCACTATGACCAGCACAGAACATCTCAGAGTGGAGCTCTAAGTTAATGTTCTTGTGTTCATGCCACTGCAGACACTCTGCATCACTCAGAATAGGAACCGTTGCCTTTTGCAATATATTGGTCCCCGTTTTACCTGTAAAACAGAAAGTTAAACTTCAGTTTTGACGTTCATAGAGCCATGCATCATAATATTATTTCTGTAGTAAAACCAACAAGATGCATCAACATATCAAATTTATTTTATTTTGGAATGAAACCTACATGTTTCAGACGGTCTTTCCAACCATCATCAGGAGTTCAAGACTGTACGTACAGCAACAGGCTTTTGTCAAACAGACACTGCTGTCTGCTTGCTAGCAAGCAGACAGCAATATCTGTTATCTATCTATTAGCTGAACACAAAAATAAACTAAAGACATGCACTGGAACTCTGTTAAATGCTTGAATGGAGGTATGTCTAGAGGTAACATAAACACAGATAAAATCATACTATTAACAAATTATATATTTTTTTTAAATGTGGGCTTTGTTGCCTATGCTTCAGATGAACATGCTGCCTCCATTTTCACTGTTGACCATAAAGAAAGAGGCAGAATCATGATTGAAGATTTTGAAGACAAGCCCGTCATCAATTTCAGAGTAGCAGGATATGTGAATAAAGATGCTTTGAGTAACTAGGCAACAAAGGTTTCATTTCTTACTGAAGAATTTGAATATAAATATATGTCTAACAATTTGTAAACAGATTTTACTTTTAAACTCAAAGATTATCATTTCTCACTTTCATAATGAGCTGCAATTTTGTTGTCTTTCAATCTTGTTAGTAGTATTAGAGAACATGCTAGTGACATCTGGTACAAATTTAGCAAACTCAGTGAAAAAGATGGTTGCAAACTTGAAATGAAATACCCTTCTTCTTAGGCAGCACTTTGCAGAAATATTAGGAAATGTGTTAAATGTGTTTGTGGTAAATTATCAGACAGCAAGTAAAAAATATATCTGAAAATCATTCAAATTATCTTCCATCACAAAGTGAACCTGGAAAGTGAAGAGTATGTTTTATGAAGATTCTGAATCCCACTATTTGTAATATGCTACACAATTTGTCGTACTTTTTAGTAAGTAAAACTTTTCTCTGTTTAAGTAAATATTTAAAGAAAGTAGACTTCCAAGTGAAAGTAGGCATGTTTGTTCCAACAACTTATTTTAACTGCTATAGAATTACTGTAACACAAACTTTAATTAAGCACTGAACACAGGAAGGTGTCAGAACCAGGATCCTTCCAGCAGGAAAGGGCTGTTTTACAAACCATAAGTGGTGTCTGTCTTGCCCCAGCCTGCCACCACACCCATCTGGCCCCAGAATGATGCATCATGTCGTGGTAGGCATATAGGTAGGATGTTCTCCCGGTAACTGACTGGTCGGGATAATCTTAACAGTGCCAGATCAAATCTGTCTGGCTGTGTGATCCTGTACTGGAAATTTGGATGGATTATCTTATGTACAACCCTCAAGATCTCCTCTGGCAGTGGTTCAAGGTAGTGGCCTGTATTCTGTGTGTCATACTCCCCTAGGTACACTGTGATATCCTTTAGGCGTGCCCTGCAACAAGACCAAGCAAACATTGCAACTACGTGCTTTCAGAAATGTGCAGTATGGGGTTACAAAGATCACAATGTGCAGAGTCACACTATATGAGAGAATTAAAACTGAATGGTTTCATTTCATTTATTTCACACTCCATTGATCTTATGCAGATGTGGAACTAGTCCTGTATACTTTAGGCATTAAAAAAAAGCAAGTGTACATTCAACATAAGATGTGCCTTATTGTAGTGTCATAGGATAGCTACATTAACAATTACAAGTACTATGATTAGGATAAGCATAAGTAATAATATGAATAAAATTAATATCATGGTTAATTATGTATTAAAATATTCCTCCGGACTATAAAAGGAATTATGTAAGAGATATCTTTTTAGAGCTCGTTTGAATGTATTCTTATCACCAGATAAATCTTTAATGGCTGTAGGTGATGATTGTAGGTCTTAACTCCTGAGTAATAAACACCCTTTTGGTATACTGCCAAGTTTGCTGTAGGTAGGTACAAATTGGAAGTTTGCCTTATATTGATTTTATGTACTTGTGAGTTAATCAGACATTGGTCTTTATATTTAGTAACAAATAGAAGTGTTGAGAATATATATTGGGATTGAATTGGAAGGATATTTCATTCCCTGAATAGTTGCCAACAAGAGGCAGTCTTACTTGAATTCATAATTATTCTAATTATTCTTTTCTGTATTTTAAATATGTCTTCACTATGAGATTAATTCTCCCAAAATATAATTCCATAAGATATAATGGAGTGAACATATGAAAAATATGTACTTCTCAGTACATCTAGGGACATAAACGGCTTAATTGATCTGATGGCATAACAAGCCTTATTCAATCTAGATGTTAGTTCACCAATATGACTCTAGGAAGTGTCATCCCCGTTGTGTGTGTGAAACTAGGAGAAGGTATGTAGTCAAACACAACTTAATCACTGAGGTGTATTTAATGACTGTGATGGAAACGACTACATGTTTCGGCCCGTGTTGGCCATCATCAGGTTGTCTAGGGAACTTAAGGGCTAGCTATATGCATGCGTGCGCGCGTGGTGTAGAGATCTCTACGTTCCCTAGACAACCTGATGATGGCCAACACGGGCCGAAACATGTAGTTGTTTCCATCACAGTCATTAAATACACCTCAGTGATTAAGTTGTGTTTGACTACATACCTACTCCTAGTCACCAATATGACGTTTCCAAGTAAAGGAAGTGTCAGTCCTAAAAATCTTAGACTTTGAGTAGTAGTAATTTTTCTGTTCCTGAACAATACTTGCATATTAATTTCATGATCAGTTTTGGTTAGGAATTGCAAAAAATATGTTTTGTCATCATTTAACATTAATAAATTACTTTGGAACCATTTATTTATTTAATTAAATATCTCATTAGTATTAAACTTAAATTTGGTCTCATCACGATTTGCAATAAAGAAGCTTGCATCATCAACAAATAAGATCAGGCTGGATTTGTCAGATACAGTTTTAGAAAGATCATTAACATATATTAAAAACAATAATGGTCCAGGAACTGAACCCTGTGGTATTCCGTTCTGTACTTGTTCCCACTTAAAAAAAAAAGAAATTTGAATTATTACAAGCATTTATAACTACTCTCCAATATCTATTTCTTAAGTAGGATTCCATTAACTTATTAGCAACACCTGATATAACATAAAATTTCATTTTCAATAATAGTATGTCATAATTTATGAAGTCAAAAGCTTTTGGCAAATCACAAAATAACCCACCAACTATTATTTTGTTATTGAGAGATGATAATATATTATTAATTAATGTATATATTGCTATTTCAGTTGAATTATTACACTTGAAGCCAAACAGCTCCTTTACTAATATACTGTTCAAGGTTAAACAGTGATATAGTCTTTTATATATAAGCTTTTCAAGAATTTTTTAAAATAGAGGAAGTAATGAAATTGGTCTGTAATTAGTAATAAGTATTTTGTCACTTATATATATATATAGGTTTGATTTCTGAAAATTTTAGTCTGTCCAGAAATGCTCCAGTTGACAGCATTCTATTACATATATATGTTAGGGGTGATACCATAAATGGACTGCTAATTTTTAAGATTTTTGTAGTTATTTCATTATATCCTCATTACTTTTTGCTTTTCAATTCTTTGATAATTTTTTCTATTTAATCTGTAGTTGTATTTTTTATATTAATATTTGTGAAAGATTGTTTAAACGCAGAATATAAATAATTCAATGGGTTGATTTTATTTAAATCACCATTAGTGCTATTTATAGGATTATTTTTAATAATGTCAGCAACAGAAACACAACAGTTATTCAATTTTTCTGCAATGGTTTGGTGACATGTTGTGATCTTTCCATCAATTTCCATCATGAATATATTGTTAAGATTCTTTTTGTTGTTAGTGATTGTTTTTATAGTGCTGCATGTTGTTTTAGGTTTGTTGGTGGAGTTTGCTAATTTATTGTTGTATTACTTTTTTGGCTAATATAATAACTTTAGATAGTATTTTGCAACAATTCTAATAATATTTTTCAATTTAGGATCATTACTTTTCCTACATAATAAGTATAATTTCCTTTTATTACTACATGATGTTTTTATCCCAGTTGTTAACCTGGCTTTGGAATTCTGCATAGATTTTTTTCTTTTTTTAGGTACATTAACACAGAAACAAAAGAAACTGAAATAGGGCTACAAAGGGTTTAGTTTTAAGTAATTAACCATTTATGGCATGAGTTTTTAGACTGTTGAATCATTGCAGTTGACAGTCCATTTTTATGGCAAATTATGCTGTGTTAATGGGTGTCTATTGCTTAGCATTTCAAGACCATATAGTGGCCTCATCTTCAACATAAATGGTCCAATGAAGAATCGGAACACTGGCCTTTGAATATGAGGCCTCAACTCAGTCTCTGGACATTAAGCAATGCGTAAATAGTGATGGAGTGCAATATGTCAGAAGAAAGGATTTCTCAGATATTTACAGAATAATCTGTTGATCAACATGACCTTCTCACAATTAATTTTTCAATTAATGCGAAATGGTTCATCTCATACTGAAGATAAAAAATACAGGTCAAAGTGTTCTCAAATCTGATACCATAGAGAGAGAAATAACAGTAATGCAATAAGTCACAGCTGAAACATTAAGCATCATACTAGGTGATAACAGAAGATAAATATGATGTGAGCAAGAAGTATCAGAACTTTATGAATGTACAAGAATTTATGCTAAAACTTTCATTCACAGTCTTAGAAGTTGTTAGCATTAGAAATTACAAATTGCTGGAATATGGATGTCATCTTATAGTAGTAAATATTCAGTAACTGAAAAATAATTAATGTGGACTGTATAATTATAATATCTAACACAGTATTTCACAATAAAACGATAATATTACCACAGTACTGTGCTGCTCACCTGTGAATGCAATGTGCTGCAGTGGCCACATACCACCTGCTGACCAGTACGCCTCCACACTGGTACCCTGCAATGCGAATGTGGGCCTGCCATGGAAACTCCCCGAAGTGTGCTTCATTGCCACCAATAATCCGCTTCTGCAGAGCAATCCTTGGCACTCCACACTCTGCAGAACAATCACCTGATTTCCACCTGTTGTACTTGTGTTTGTTTCTTAGTTAATATAATACAACTGTCTCAACTTCAGTTGTGATACAACATTCAATATGAGGGTGGCTTGAATGACAAATCCATTTGCTTATATATAATAATTAATTTGAAATTTCACTGGTCTCTTTTTAGTGGAGAAAGTGTTTTGATGGATTTAATTACTAATAATTTTCTTGGAAGACTTTGTAGTTTCACTTACCAGTCCATATTTATATATGTGTTATAGCATAAACTAAATATTCTGAGATTTATACCTGTTCTGGAGGCACCCAAAATCTCGTTGTATCTGTGATCGATGTCTTCCCTGCGAACTGGCAGCACCTGACTGACTGTAGCAGCAGGAGATGTCACGTGCACACAGCATGTGAATAGTAAATCGGCCATCAGGTCTAGTCCTCCGCCTCCCTCGCTGCAGCCTTTATAGAAATGTAGAGTATCGGATTTAATTTGTCTTGGTGAAGGAAACCACAAGTCAACATACCCCATGGTCTCATCATAACAACACAAGAAAAACTATAAAAAACAAAATTTTTCCAGGAAATGTTAAAGCAGTGGATACAGTTCAGTAAGTTAAACAAGGTAGGTCAATGTCAGAGGAAGGGTATACGAACTTCTAAAATATAACCACATGACAGCAAGGAGCTGCTATGAACAAAGAATCAGTAAATTTTGATAACATGATCCCATTGTATTTGTTCAATACATAGTAATATGTAACATTATAAGAAAATATTTAAAGCACCTATTTTAAATATTTTATTATTCCTTCTGTAGTATAATAATATAATTATTTCAGGTTGAATAGTAATGTAAAGAAGAGACTTTTTTTCAGTTTACCTTTAATAGTGTTGTAGTATAGCCTGACGATGGCCAAAATTGTCGACCATAATTTATGTGTGTGAGGTATACATGAATGTTACAGCACTTATGGTGTTGTATTGGCTGGTTAACTATAGAAGACATTAACCTTTATCCGACGAACGCACCCGATCCTTTTAAATCGGTATCTTACGAACGCACCAAATGGGTGCGCTGCGGCCATTTAAATGCCCCGCACAGTCA
>Ga0136643_10013865_pt1 | contig 12079 bp, 7 predicted proteins | sample TergutLab28metaG_FD_96883 | JGI IMG/M metagenome (GOLD analysis project Ga0136643, IMG submission 96883) | Labiotermes labralis P1 segment gut microbial communities from Petit-Saut dam, French Guiana - Lab288 P1 (version 3) (version 3) | ecosystem: Host-associated > Arthropoda: Insects >...
CACCACAGGCAAATATGCTGCCATAACACCGACTACGTCCATATCAACGGACATGATAGAACCATTACTGTAATTTTAGCCAAACACTGTATAGAGCTCCCTGATGATGGATCCCTTGTGATCCGAAATATTTTGGAGCAATTTCAAATATTTTAAATATTCTAGACTAATTCTAATTGTATCTATGAGTTGTATATTTGTGCATCTGATGGCTAATACAGTGTTTTAAACGAATGTTGAAGGTGGTTAAGAAGATTTAGATAATATTTATTATGAAAAATTCTAAACGATATACATGCACAAACAATATATGATACATGAAGAATAACAATAAGAAATCACACACACACACACAGACACACAAAACAACAACAACAACAACAACAACGTGCTGCACATATCTGACGTTATGGAACTGTATGATCACGAAGTTGCAGACAATTGTTCTGTTCCGCTACCAGGTGCAAGTTAAAACCTAAACTATCTCAGGACAGTCAGGTTAGCTCAGTGTTAGGAGGCTGAGCACCGTTAAGCAGAGAGGACCAGTTTCCGAAAATGTGTTTCTAAAACCATAAATGATACGATGTGTCCAAAATGTGGGTATCCTTCAACTCACCAAGAATCAGGACAGCACTGTGAGACGGGCAGTCTTGCCAGCGGTAAGCAGTGTCATTAAAACGAACTCAGTTTATTATCTTACATCGAAGTTTCGGTCACAAAACCAGCTACCACTGTGTCTGCACTAGCTGCTGAAATACGCTGTCAAATATCTGTAACATCCTCGTACGTTTTTGACACTCACTGCGCCTTACAACACGTAACACAACAAAGAGGTAGGTTGCTTCTGCAGCCATCGGCACAGGGCGATAGGAGGACTAGCCGGCATGAGTCAGTTACATACCGCCGGCCGGCAGCCCGGACCAGTTATTAATCTCTGGAGTTTGGATGATTTATATGACGTCACAGACACAGTAAAGTACAGATTTTAACTTTCTCGTTCTCCAGTTACGTGAACAAAAACAATATTTGTGGCGAACTGTGCACACAAAAGCGATACATACTGATAAATCGCATGAATTGGCTCCAGTTCAGTATCCACACATTTGTTTCCATTTCATTCACAGCTACGATGTGTCGCTCTGTGTGTCAGAACTTTGGGAACGGCTATGCTCTAGTGTAGACTAGCTGCGATGCGAGACATAGATCTTTAAAGCAAACCAGCGTGGTGACGGTGACTGGACAAAACTCGCTCGGGATAGCAATCAGAGACGGGCTGCTGACAGAGCAATAATGAATGTCCGGCTTCCGAAAAAGGCGAAAATTTCTCTAGTATCTACCGATATGTTAGATTCTCAACAAGGACCCTGCTCCATGGGGTTGGTTAGTTGATTAGTTTGTTTGTTTGTTTGTCTGTCTGTTTTCTGTTACTCAGTTTCGTTTAAACTGACGGACGGACGAGTGGACAGGCTGTCAGACAGATACTGTATACCCAGGCCTTACGTAACTTGAAGAAAAAAAAAGAGAAAGTGTTTGGAAGTGTAATAATCATTTTGTACATCAAGACATGGTGACATTTAGCTAATGAATAGTGAATGAAGATATAAATAGTTCCTTATCGTCGTTTCTCTGGTGCACAAACCAACGAAACCTCAAAAGTGCATCACATAATATTATGTTCGTTCTACTGTTCATTTAACACACACAGTCTCGACACCAAAAGGAGTTCGTTTCCTAAACTTTTAATATGGATGCATCTTCGTAGATCTCACTGTGTAAAGGTAAACGTAAAGTGAAGTTCACCCTAGCACAGGCCACGAAGGTCCAGAGGGTGAGTAAAGGTATAGCTCTACTCTTTCTTTAACCTCGGCGCTATGCGTGGGTGGATGCCCAACGCCACGAGCCGGTCTCTTTACTACCGGGAAAGAGCCGATACCCATTGTATAGGGGGCTGGGTAGGCCCCATGGCCGGTGTCGACGATTGCGGAAAATCTCTTCCCCACCGGGATACGATCTCCGGACCGTCCAGCCCGTAGTTAGTCGCTACACCGACTGAGCTATCCCGGCCCACGATCTCATTGTGAAAGACAATTAAATACCCAATCTGCTGAACAGGAAATCACTTTCAGGATCGTAAAATGAGGAATCAGAGAGATAATAATTCGTCCCTCCTAATTGCGCGTAATGCTTAATACTTCCTTCACACAGATCCATTTACGCTCAGCTTACTGGGGCAGACAAGCAGACTTTTTAAGCACTGTATGTTGCAATATATCAGTATACAGAATATATATATCAGGGATTTCATTTGCGTAATTGTGAATACATCCGATTATAATTGAAATACTCAACTAGTTGAATTATGGAAGTTTTAATGCGCAACCTCGCAAAATCGAAGAGATGAAACGAAATATATATATATATATATACATTTTACATTTACATCAAAAGACGCAAGTAAAATAAAAATCGCGATGCTTTACATTTATTGTTTGATATTCTGTTAATGTATTCCAACATCCATTGACCCTTTAAACGCTGGGTTAAATCCCATCTGCCCATTTGCTAGCATTATTCGGAGCTCACCATATTTTCCACGTTAGCAGGTAAAGGGTTAAGACTGTCTATAGCTATAAACTCGATGTGTAAAGGCCTCAACATGTACAAATGTCTATGTCGCACTTGACTATGTTGCCTCTTGAATTCAGATTTACTGCCCGCATATTTTGCGTTTTTACTGAGTTGCAATTAATTTGTGATGGCATATTGCAGGCTTTAAAGGAATCCGCGTTTTAAATAATTATAATTAACATGATCCAGAATAGTTCACTCACAACAGTGAATAGGTAAAGGGCAGGATGATCCGGGGTTGGAATCCTGACAAAGACAAAAGTTATTTCTCGTCTACGAAACGTCCAAATCGGCGCTGAGGCCCACCAATGGGTGGCTGGAGCTAATTCCGCCGGGGTAAACCGAAAGGGGCGTAAGGCTGGCCACTCACCTTCCCACTTAGTGACGAGGTCAAAACAAAAAAAAAGAATGAAGTTGTACCTCCTTTACCGCTATAGGCCTTCATGGCGTGTATGAAGACAACTTAAACTTTACCTTTTAGAATTACAATTAGATTGAACTGGCACTTCAAGAAATTTGACACAGCTTTGCTTGCAAAAGAAACAAAGGATCCCTGATGATGCAATATGGTTGCAATCTGAAATATCCGCTTACTTACGTCATCATTCGATGTCAAATAATTCATGTTCGCTGGTCTGAGATTTATGTGCACAATAACAGCAGACCAACAAATCACAAAATGCGTCACCGTCCTACCACAAAAACAAAGTCAGACAGAACAGGCAATTTGGGTACAAATCGGGTTTGCGTGAAAAATGTGGTTCGTATAAATAATCCTAACACACACACACACACCACACCCCACACACACACACACACGTTACGAACACGAAGATAAAAAAAATCACATAGTACATCAAGGTAAATTATGCCACTTTGTGACTGGATAATGAGAAGAATAATTCGTTCATTTATTCACTACACTGCGGCCATCTGTCAGCAGACCACAGTGCTTTACGAAGCCAATTCTGCATTAACAAAAATGTATTGTTTCATTTGTGCCTGCAATATTTTTAGTCTCAATTACGGATTGTGAAATAATTAATTCTAAATGTTGTCTTGTAATTTGGCATTCTGAAGACCGTGCATCGTGATATATTCTTATAATAAAACCAATGAGAAGCACTAATTTCTCAAATTTATTTTTGGAATAGGACTCTACATGTTTCGGACAGTAACTCTGTCCATCATCAGGAGTCTACCACTGTAGACACAGCAGTAAATATATGTCATACAGGTTATGTTGACTGCTTGCTAGCAAGCAGTCAACATAACCTGTATGACATATAAATATTGCTGTGTGCACAGTCCTAGACTCCTGAGGATGGACAGAGTTACTGTCCGAAACATGTAGAGTCCTATTCCAAAAATAAATTTGAGAAATTAATGCTTCTCGTTGGTTGTATTGTAAGAAGCTGTCTTGTAAGTTAAAATACCCTGTAGTCAAGTATATGTTTACCGCCCTTGCAAAGCAACATAAGCCTTTTGTCTAGTTGATTTAACATCGCTGTCAGTTGTTCAGAATATGGTTGGGCAGCTAGTGAATAATGGACTGAAAGGATGCGGAAGGAAGCCATCTTCTCCATTCAATTACCATGCCTAAATTTTTCTGGAGTAACTGAAGAAAAACTAAATATATTTTATTGAGGATAACCGGTCTCCGAGCAGAGTATCTACGAAACAAGACTGGTAACCACTGTAACACGTCATTCCGCCTTTTGTTAGATTAGACACGCGGAAGGAGAACACACCCTTGCACTATGCCTTGTTTTACCCACTTTGTGTAAAGTACACTCAACATCCTTATTTACATATCTCTGAGCGATGTAATCAATATCGCGTTTGCATATGTGCGACAGTAGTCAGCGCCTGGAATTTGAATCGCACAGGGACATAGATTATGTAACATTTATTACGTAGCATTGTGGTGATCACGGCCTTTCTCTCACAGTTTGTATCAATATTACTGGCAGATAAATCGTCAGACGGAGTGCCTGGTACCATTCTTGCTAAAATCTATTGTCTTCCAAACTGCTATCCAAAACTTTAAAATTAAAATATACACAACTATATGGGGTATGTTGCTTTTGTGGGCTTACATCTTGGTCTGTCATAATGAGGGAGACTCATAGGCTAAGGTGGATTCCAGAACAGCGTGCTGAGGAAGATATTCGGGCCTGAGATGGAAGAAGTAACAGGGGACTGAATGAAAGTCTATAACGATGAGTTTAGTGACATGTACTCCTCACCTAACATTATTCGAGTGATCATATCAAGAGCAATATGAGGGGGCGGGGCACGTGGTACGTACAGGGAGAGGAGAGATGTTTACACAGTTTTGCTGGAGAAACTTCAAGGAAAAAGACGGCTTGGAGGACCCAGTCGTAGATGGGAGGATAATATTAAATTGCCACTTCAAGGAAAAGGATGGGGGCTGTGGACTGGGTAGATCTGAGTCCGGACAGGACCAAGGGCCGGGCTATTTTCAAAGCGATAATGAACTTTCTGGTTACAAAAAAAAAATGCGAGGAATTTCTCAAGGACCGTGCTCCATGGGTTTAGATAATTCGCAGCATGCCTTGGACGAAGCAGCTAGCAGTCTACAATAGGCCATTATTTACAGAAGACAGCAGAAGCACAGAAAAGAACCTAAATTTACGCGCGTGTCGTGAATTGAGCTCGAAACAATGACACACGTGTGTGTTCAAGCAGCAAGAAACAGAGCAGGCTTTAGGCCACACAGCCATCATGGTGGCAAATGTCTTTGTTTATTGTTGAACCGTGTAATTGCCGAGGGCGTGAGTGAGCTGACAGCGCCCACAGGCACCAAGACAGCCTGGCTACTCGACAAGCATCTCGACGCAAAATGGTGCTTATCGTGTGCCGTCCTTTACTTTCAGCGCTCCATTTTTCGTAGAATTATTTATGTTCTGTTTAGTGTGATGAGATCGGTCGTCCACGTTAGAAGAAGAATAGGGTGGTGTGCAAGCGCTTACAGGATGTTTCGCAAGGTAGTGCACATTGCCTGCAAGCGTCCTGATTTTGTAATAATTAATACAGGAAAAGACAATAACATACTTACTTACTTACTCCATTGAGCAGAGTCCTTCTTTAGAAGCTAATCGGTTTTCAGCTGGTCAAGAAATTCCCCTCATTTTATGGAACCCGAAGGTTCATTACCACATTCACAAGTGCCCGCCACCTGTCCCTATCCTGGGCCAGCTCAATCCAGTCCACACCCCCACATCTCAATTCCTGCAGTTCCATCTTAATAATATTCTCCTATATACGCTTGGGCCTCCCAACTGATTTCTTTCCCTCAGGATTTCCCCACCAAAACCCTGTATACACCACTCCTCTCATCCATACGCGCCACATGCCCAGCCCATCTGATTCTCCTCGATTTTATCACCCGAAAAATATTTGGTGAGCACTACAGATCATTAAGCTCCTCATTATGAAGTTTTCTCCACTCCCCTGTTACCTCTTCCATCCTAGGCCAAAATATTCTCCTCAGTACCCTATTCTAAAATACCCTCTGCTTACGTTCCTCCCTCAATGTGAGCGACCAAGTTTCACACCCATTAAAACAGGCAAAATTATAGTTCTGTATATTTTAATCTTTAAATTTACGGACAACAAACTGGAGACAAGAGAGTAACATAGATGTTTAATTACAATCCTTAATTAATCATTACACTAAAACTGTACAAACCGTATGAAGTTTAGTCCTCTGTTTTATACTTTCATTGCTTTACTTAATAAATCATTGAAAAGTCAAGACCCCAAGTTAGTGCGGGCGCACCTCTTCGCAACTCAATGCCGGCACCCCTGGTGCTGAAGAGGGTATTTGGACCTAGTAGGGGAGAAATGGAGAAAAGTGCGTAAAGAAAAGCATCATGATTTGTACTGCTCACCAAATATTGTTAGGAAGATCAAATCAAAGGAGATGAAACTGGATAGGCATGTCGCATATACGGGAAAGAAGAGAAATTCACACAGGCTTTAGTGGGAAAACTGTATGGAAAAATACCATTTCAAAGATCAAAGCATAAATGAGAGAATAATATTGAAATGGATCCAAAAAAAAAAACTGGGACGAGAGAGTTTATACTGTATGTATGTCAAGGTAGAGATAAGTGACGGACGTTTGTAAACCAGGTGACGAAATTTCGGGTTTTGTAATAAGCGTTAATTTTTTAATAGATTAAAAAATTAACGCTTATTAATAATTGAATATGTAGGACGATAACTTAAAGGTTATGATTTTTTCCACAGACATGCTTCCAGCATACCAAAAGGGCAATAAAAGTAGTAACTTTAGTGTATACAATGAACTCCCTGAGGATGGTTATATGTGATAACCGAAACATGTAGGAGTGATTAATGGTTTTAGTGTGTTACATTTTAGTGTTTTAAAATATCAACATAATTTAAACAATCATATAAGTGCATAAGTTGGTTATAATAAAGTGAATATATTCTAAAATGCACGGTGAAGTGGTGAAAATAGATTAAAAAGTGTTAGATTCTCAATAAGGACGCCGCTCCATCAGTCAGTCAGTCAATCAGTCAGTTTAGATATCCCATGTAATTTCATCCTTTTAAGTTTTTCATCTGAACTTTTATTTTATGTATTCCTATTCTCCCTATACATGTTACGTGTCTCAATATTAGTAATCTGATAAAAATAACAAAATCGTTTGAAGATTACAAGTGACGGATCTACTCGTTTTGCAGTTTCCTGTGTCCTCCTGCCACTATCTCTCGCTTATGTCCAGTTATTCTCCTCAAATAAATGTTCTCCAATACCTTCTTCCAAAAATATGTGATTGTAATACAACATAAATATATGTGTAGAATTTATGGCCTCCGTGCGTGTATCTTTACACAGAGTTGGGTCGCGACCACAGGTCTGGAACTACTGGATTACAGTACGAGATGGCTGTAAATTTTTGGCTCACAAGGGAAATATATACACGATCTATAAGACATTGTGATGGAAGATTGAAACAAGGTGTTCTGGTGCATGAGACCGTCTTGAAGTAAATCCCCCTTATCGAATTTACGATACCGTCTTTGGGCCATACGCCTGCAGACGACTGTAGGCTTATCTAAAAACAAAGCATAGAGCAGCACCTGCGAAACTAAGACACAGCTGCAGAATATACGAGCCTGCTTCGCTCTGCACGTGTCTCGCCCTTGGTCTGTAAGAACAGAGAAGCTATGTTTGAAGTAACAGACATATATACACACTAAAAGCTGATTTTCGTTCAAAGAAATAAGATGTCCTCTAAGAAATTTACTATATTCAATTTCCTGAGGAATGTGCGTAAAGTAATTGCGTATTATATTATCGTTAAGTCAATAAAACAATTAATAACAATTATTAATTATTAATTTATAGTTCAGAAAATAATCGTTGAATTTTACAGATTTGTTTGAGATAGCTTAGTCAGTATAGTACCGATGCTACAGGCCATACAAAAGGAGAACAATTTTCTGTTTTCTAGAATTTCCAGACCGATAGAAACAGGACTTCCTGCTTAGAGTGTAAAGCGGCCGGAACCAGAAATTGACCGTTACGTTCCATCTAGTACAGAGTTTAGTAAGGGGTACTGCTACAATTTCACTCCCTCATTCATTCGTATGGAGACTACAGGAACAAATTTACCTGTACCTTAACAAAACTTACTTTCCAAGCGTTTATTATCAGTCAAACTTTCTGAATTCCCTGCCAATACTTTACTAATGGTATTAGTGTTGGTCCTAACAATAACACTGACATGGCCATTATGTTTAATTATTGAAGACGAGATATTAGAATCAGATAGGTGGGGTAGTCAATAAAATTATCTGTTAACATGACGACTTGACCTATTTACGTGTTGACCTGTTTGGTCTTTCAAGTTCGGAGTATGTGCGTGTATTTATAGTTCCTCTACCGGAAGTAAACGTCACAAGTGAAGGGAGGGCAATGTAAGGACAATAATGTCTGAGAAGGGAGACACTTCTGACGCATTAGCGTACCCACAAAAACCAAAGAACACTGAGAATGGTAACACTGGTAAAACTGCTAACTATAAAATCAAAGGTGAAGTAATCACAACATAAAGGAACTAACAGCTACCACAGGAAGACTGGTAACATTGGTAAACATGATAATGTTAATAACCAAAATTGTCGTGAAGGTACGCAGATATTCGTGCAAAGTTCCTGTTGCTGTTGCCGGAGATTAATCAAAATTGGAAAGTGTCGACAAGTTACAGTAAAAAAAACGAAACCAAATTACCCATACTTGTTTGAATCAGCCCGAGAACAGTCGGGATGTTCCACGCGGATAGATAAGTAGAAGGACGGACGGACAGACGCGTCGAAGCTGTAAAACACACTTCACATATGCCCTGCGAAAGCGCCTAAAAACCCACCTGAAATTTCCTCTCTAATAAAATCAGTGCAGTATCAAGTAGCAAGTTCTGAGTGGCATATGTCACACCTTAATTATGTTTTTCGACTTCTATTTGCACTTAATGTTTCGGCAAGTACCCGCGTTTGAGCCGACCTTCGATGAGTTTTAACGGAAAAGGACATCGTGACGTCAGCGACATTATCTAATCCCATAATTAACTTGTCCACTGCAATCTACGCGCGTTAACCCTTACCCCGCTAACGTGGAAAATATGGTGAGCTCCTAATAATGCCAGCAAATGGCAAGTGGGATTTAACTTGGCATTTAAATGGTTAATTCATCACGTTAAGGACAAATAGATACATTAGCCGATTCTGAGGCCGTCGTTGTTTCTCACTGGAAATGTATGCTATTATGCATATGGGAAATTAATTAACTCCTTAAAACGTCAAGTTAAATCCCATCTGCCTTCTGCTGGCATTATTTGGAGCTCGCCATATTTTCCACATTAGCGGGTTAAGGGTTAAATCGAGAACATTAAACAGATCCTCAAAGTTTAAAATATACAAAAGTTTTATAAGGCCTGTAGTGACCTATGGATGTGAAGCTTGGACATTAACAGGTCCAGACGAACAACATCTCAGAATATTTGAGGGTAGAATATTGAGAAAAATCTTTTTGGCCCAGTGCAAAATTAAGATGGATCCTGGAGAATCAGAATGTATTACGAACTGAACGAACTAATTGAAAACGCAGATATAGTGAGATTTACAAAAAGTAGAAGAATAACCTGGCTAGGTCACGTGATAAGGATGGATGAAAAGAGAACACCTAAGAAAATATTACAGTTGAAACCTATGGGTACGATAATTACAGGAAGACCAAGGAACAGATGGATCGTAGATATTGAAGAAGATATTAGGAATGGAAAGGTGGAGAAAGCAATGTAAGGAAAGAGGAGAATGGTAGAGACCCACTGAGAAGGCTAAAACCGATAGGGAATTGTAATGCCAGTGAAAGAAGAAGAAGAAGCCGTCGCTGTACTGGGATATCGGGCGGTTCCAGTTAGCAGTTGGTTACAGATGTTTCTTCGATACAACCTATCGGTTCCATCTTCAAGGCCCAAGCATTCCAAGACGAATATCTCTTGTATCGACTTGTTATTCCGAAACGTCGTTAATAACTAACAACCTACGCTGTGTAACATCTCAGAAGACCAAAGGCGGTGGAAGCCTGAAGTTAGGCAAGATCCAATGCTGAGAGCGTGCGAACAGCGAATCGTCTGAAGTCACGAATGAATAGTTAACACGCGTATGTATCAAGACCTGTTGGATTGAAGGGCGTGAACCCAGAGCTTCAGTGACGTCATCCTCAACCAATCGGTGTGGTCCTTCTTTCGTGAGCTGAACGTACTGGTTCCCACAAATAATTATACGTAAATCTGCTTAATTTTAAAATTTCGTAAACCTCTGACTTGAAGCGCGATGCATGTCTTCTAAATAAACACAAACAGAGGAGAGGAATCGAATGTAGGAAATTTGGTGGAATAATGAGCAGTAAAAGAAGATGCCTTGCGAGTCCTTAGAAGAGATAATAACAAATCCTTCAAGCTGAAAGGTTTCAACACAACCGTATTTGATTAGGCTTGGCGTACGGATAGGTTTCAGTTTCTCACAATGTTTTTGCTGATCAATACAGTTTTCTGGGATGTTAACAAGGTGCTGAATGGGAAGTACCGACGGACGTTTCGAATAACCCTCTTGTTTACAGTCAAGCATTTGGAGCGAGGCACGGTGTAAGTACCGAGAAGAACAGACACGTCAGGTTTGACTAGTGTTTGTGACATCGTCCAGCGTCTTGAGTTCTTTCAATATCGCGTTTGGACAAAATGTTTTATTTGCGTGTAAAGTGGGGAGGCATTTAGAGGGTTCATTTCTGGTGCGCCCCCTTTGAAAGACCGACAGTCTTTTAGTACTGTCCGGTGGTACAGAATATTTTATCCAAAGAAGCTCGCCAGATAACAATCTTTCTCTCAGTCTTTCCAAAGTGGAAACGAAAACACCCAGAAAGAGCAAAAGACACCGGTCGACGTCAAAATTCCGCTTCAGCTGATCTTGACACATATTTATCATAATCGTTGCTTGAAGAACGATTTCCATTCTACTTTTAAGTATTTTTACGTGAGACATCCCGTCGCCACGAAACGTTCGTGTAACGAATACAACAACAATTGTTTTGAAACGCTTGTTCAAATTTGTGTAAACAATTTTACGAAAAGCAGACAAAGGGATAAAAAGAAAAGTTGAGAAGTTTGATATCATAAACATTCCTTTAATCGATTGTATTTTATCAGGAAATTTATAACATAAAATGATCCCCAAGGTTGAACAATAAAAAAATAAATCCCACACAACTCGTATGGAAATACTAATTTAATATTTTGAATTTTCACTATTTTCAAGCCATGACGTCTTAACATATCATTATAGTTCCATCTCAGTGAAAATTATAAAGATTTTTTTTTAAATTTAATTCTTCTCGGCTTACCACATTCTTATGATATTTGTGACTCAATTATATACATTGATGACGTAAAATAACATAATGCGATTTGCATAATAATTTTTCTTTGCTGTTTTTATCAGCATAATGATACCTTCTTGTATATGAGTCGAGACAAGCCGCATTAGAACCATACACATACTAAAGAATATAACTGTGATTGCCTGCTACTATCCTCGCACCTTCTCTATTATTATGGTTTAAACCTTAATGTTTGGTGCGCCGGGTAGCTCAGTCGGTATAGCGACTGAGCTATGGGCTGGAGGGTCCGGGATTGAATCCCGGTAGGGAAGAGATTTTCCGCCCCTCCAGACCTGCCCTGGTGCCCACCCAGCCTCCTGTAAAATCGATACCGGATCTTTCCCCGGGGGTAAAGTGCGGCCGGGGCGTGCTGCTGACCACTCACCCCCTTCTAGTGCCGCGGTCATGGAAGAGTAGAGCTATACCTCTACCCACCCTCTGGGCCACACCGGGCCTGTA
>Ga0136643_10013866_pt1 | contig 12078 bp, 7 predicted proteins | sample TergutLab28metaG_FD_96883 | JGI IMG/M metagenome (GOLD analysis project Ga0136643, IMG submission 96883) | Labiotermes labralis P1 segment gut microbial communities from Petit-Saut dam, French Guiana - Lab288 P1 (version 3) (version 3) | ecosystem: Host-associated > Arthropoda: Insects >...
TGATCCCGTTACAGGCCCGGTGTGGCCCAGAGGGTTGGTAGAGGTATAGCTCTACTCTTCCATGACCGCGGCACTAGAAGGGGGTGAGTGGTCAGCAGCACGCCCCGGCCGCACTTTACCCCCGGGAAAGACCCGGTACCCATTTTACAGGAGGGGGTGGGCCCTAGGGCCGGTCTGGACGGACGGAAAATCTCGTCCCCACCGGAATTCGATCCCGGACCGTCCAGCCCACAAACTACACTCTGTAAGTTCATAAAATATAAAATTGTGCTCTAAAATTAAGGATGATTGTGTCGGTTGGGAAATTTAGGGTACTGTATGGCGCCGCACTTGGTGAGCACATCACAGTAGGTTACTGGGTTAGCAAAATATATGAAGTTCGAATTGTGGAAAGAGTAATTCGGACAGACTTTTAGTGCCAGTTTTCTTGTAAAATGTCTTATTGCAAGACTAAACAGCAGATGGTGGGGAACATGTGTTTGGATTTTTGTGGCATTAGTTGTGCGTGGAATATGATTACACTGGCTCGGAATTGTGTCCAGTGCACTGTGAGTCCATTTGCAAAATAGCTGGCCAAAATTCTGGGTAGTGCTGGAAACATGCTTTTTTTTTTAATTTTTAAACTATGTTCATAAAAGCCCGTAAAATTATAAAAATCTCTACTCTCGATTATATCAGTTGGGAATTTCTTCGCTAGTGCCATCAGAATCACCTTCTCTGGCAGTAACGTCAGAACTACTTAAGTCGTACGATTCTTTCGGAACGGCGAATAGTTTTAATTGTTCTGGTAAATATGTTTTGGTCGCCTTTATACGCAGTTTTCACAAACTCCAGATAAATGGATCAGAGGAAACCAGAATTAAATTTAAAAATCTTCATTCGTTGATGACCGAGATGTTGTTCTCGAATGACTTCTTCTGAAGTACTTGTGGTTCTTGTTTCTTGATTCCTGGGCTTCCTCGGACAATTGCCCAGTAGGCAGAATGGCCCTGGAAACAATATCGGCTCCATGGACCAGTATTTTATGAGCACTGGCTGACATGTAGAACCATGGGTGTTCTTTAACAAATAATTTAGCCGTGTCGATTGTATACTGGTTGAATTCTTCAGTGTTCAGTTCAAATCCTGATGAAATACTCTGCAGAATTAATTACATAAAATCTGGGAATAAGATTTTTGTCGACATCAGTAATTCTAACAGATTATCGATTTTTTTTAAATTTCCGGCTGTATTTCCGTCGTTTGACGTTCCACTTCCGCCATTCTTAACTTTATTGACCAAAAGACCCATTTCATTTTTGAAGAGGTCTTCAATTTTCGTTTTTTTATATTATTTTGTAACTTTCGTTGATATTCTTCTCCTCGTGCTTGCCATTTTTTTTTATTTCGGAACGGTACGAGATGTGGAGCAAACGTTCAAAATATTTAACCCACGCGTGAATTGTAAACGGCCCAAATCTGTAGGTTGTTACGTCGACATCTCTTTTAACCATTTCATCGGTATGATGCATCTGTTTTTGTGCAGCACCGCACTCTTAGCAAACTTGAGCAAACGACGTCGAAGTGATGGCGTTACAAATTTTCCCATCTGTCATTGTTGACACCACGTTGTGACTCACAAATACGACACTCTTTTTTTTCTCTCTCCAAATTTATCACCTTTTTTTTCAAGCTCCTTTATTCTCTCTTCAACAACTAATGTTTCTTCTTTTGCTAACTCACCTGCTTCTTTCTTCAGCTGTATCCGGATAGGACGATAGGACCTCACTGAAGAAGGCCTGGGATTTTACCAAACAATAATTTTATCTCCAGGTGTTCTTGTTGAATACAACCGAAGAGGAAGTACAAGTATGATACAAAATATCACTGTCACTAGCATCTTCCAGTGACCGTTGCTTGTATTCGCTGTGGCCAGTGCTTCCATCGCAACCCCATTTTGGAATGAGAATGAAGTCTTTCGAATTGTCAATCAGAACAATATCTATGACACATTTTGTGGCCAGTATAATTCTTGAAGCTGTTTTATCGATGAGGGCTTTCAAATCCAGTTCTACTGAAGACTCCTGGATGATCATTTTACCCTTAGACGGATAACATTATTCTTTTGCAGTTTTTAATTACATGGTAACTTTGGTAGATATCGCAGTTCTGCATTTTTCTTTGACTTGGAATTTTTGTGTACTGATTTTTTGCCAAGTGAACTTTAATAAACAAAGACAGTTATTCGGCAGTATATGGTACCGAAACATTTTTAACAAGAGCACTGTAAGCTTTTCTGATTCTTAACGCTCCCGTTGGTGTTGTTTCTAAGGCTTCACTAAAACGTTTAGCGACATCTGTTTTACCAGCAGATCTTAGGCTCACTGTAGTGGCATGAATTAGTTCAGGAAAACCAATTTTTCGAAGCTCTTTTGAGTTTCTGCGTTTGCTCCTTTCGCTGCTCTCTTCAAACGCCAGTTTTCGACGACCACGTGCACCTAAAGTGCATGGCTTTTCGTATTCTGCTTCATTCGGTTTGGCAATAATGTTAATATGTAAATTGAGTTCTGGCTCCAACCGTACTGCCTTCTTTGATACACAAAAAAAAACTTCTTGTTTTTTTCTTACATCAATCCATATTCTCAAAAATTCACTATAAACTCGAGATATATTCTGACGAATTCATCTTATTGCACTCGGAAATTTTTCTTCAAGCCCAAAGCGAGCTGTAAAATAATACGAGGTAATTATGATTTTATTAACTAAACTGAGCATAAAAACTGATGGTAAATTGAAAATAAAGCAATTATTGTTTCATTAATATAGATTTATTTTTCATAAACGGAAAACACAAGCGATACCTAAATGCTTAATTACAAAAAAAATGTCTGTCCATACCTAATGTTGCTGTGGTCCCTTTTCCTTTGTATCCAAAACTTAAACAACTTCTTTCGCTGTAATGTTGTACCATCTGTAAATAATTGTACAAAATTGTTCATGGTTTGTTGTAAAACATAAAACAATAAGTGTATATGTATACTTACTTACTTACTTACTCCATGGTGCAGAGTCCTTCTTGAGAAGCTAACTGGTTTGCAGCTAGTCAAGAAATTCCCCGCATTTCACGGAACCAGAAGGTTCATTACCGCAATCACAAGCGTCCGCCACCTGTCTCTATCCTGTGCCAGCCCAATCCAGTCCATATACCCACATCCCACCTCCTGGAGATCCATCCTAATATTATCCAACCATCTACGCCTAGGTCTCTCCAGTGGTTCCTTCCCTCCGGTTTCCCCAGCAAGACCCTATACACCCCCCTCCTCGCCCATACGCGCCACATGCCCAGCCCATCTCATTATGTATATGTATAGAAGTATAAAATATATGTATGTATGAACGTAACACACGTAATATATAAGCTTGGTTAATCATCTATACTCTAATAAATATGTATTTAAATCGACCTACGTACTCAGAATGGCAGAGATTACGTGTCGAACCACATGATCAAATTTAATAAGTACTTGACACGGCTTAATGCAATAGTTCATAACTTCCAGAGTAGCGTGTATTAGCAGCTAATTTTTTATGTGTAGTAATAACATACTGGAAAGCTATATAACACTGCAACAAACGGAGCTGGTTCGGTTCAGATGAATTTTGCAGATCTACGTAAATAATGGACTTCAAATTTCATACAACAGAAATATTAGCATAATATAAATTAGTATAAAAATTATTTAATTCACGTAAAATATTCTGTTTTAATTAGTTTACACATTATGTACCTTTATTTATCTGCTCCATTATCAGTTCCCGTAATTAATTAAATTGTCGCCGCAAAAATAATTCACAGATTGACTACTGGTATTTGAGAACGAAGTACCTTCCGACCTGCAGCTAATAAAACGCTCTGTTTGTTTGCTTGTGCCGGGAACATATCGAACCCATCTGTTATGAAACTTACTTTTTCGTTCTTCGCAGGACTTTCTTTAACCCCTCAGCTTGATATTTGAGCATTTCGTGGAAGTCGGAGAATTTGAATTTTGGCCAGTTTTCGCTTAATTTGACCCACTGTGGGTTGTTTTAGGGATGCTGAATATTTGGGCTCTGCTACCATAGTTCTAACGGACAGTGGTTAGTATTTAGCCAGGGGTCGATCATAGTAACGAAGTTTTCCGTACTCTGTAACTTGTGTGTTTAGGTTGTGTCGTGTCGGCCATCACGTTTCCTTCAAAAAGAAGACGCTTTTCTTGTGCTTAAATAAGAACGGCCTGAAGCAGACGTTGAAAAGTGGGGGTGTTACATTCACTAGTAAGAGTATAAAAATGTTATTTTACGAAATGTTCTGGGCAGAATGACATCGACATTTTCAGTGACCCTCTTAATTCAGTTTGCTGTGATTAATTTTGTGGTCGTACAGTGGGGTAGGCAGGGATTGGTTGTCACATGGTTTGGATGTCATATTGTTTAGATTTCCGTCATTCGATGACAACAGCTGGCAGTGCGATTACCAAAACATGGGAATTGCCTTGTACTAGTCTGCACTGAGCGTGTAATTCTCTACGTAATTAGTGACAGCAGTCCTTTGGTTTAACTGCTGGAAAGTAAATCATTATACCGTGGTTTGCCACGGTCTGTGTTTTGGTTAGCGGAGGTAACACTGGACTGCGACTGACACAAATGCATTTTATTTTTATTCGCCTTTTTCAGTAAAGTCTAACCAGGATAACTCAGTCACCGTAGGGACTAGACCTCTGAGGAAACGTTCAATTCCCGGCAGGGACAACAGATTTATGTTACGTGCAAAGAGTTGTGGCCGGCTGTTGGGCCCACCCAGCCTCTTATTCATTGTGTACCAGGAGCTCTCTTCCCGGGGAGGAGGTGGTTAAGCTGCTGGGGCGTGAATCAGACCACTCACCCCCATTTAGTGTCTAGGTTAATAATAGTGGAGTAATATCTCCACACCACCTTACACCTTCATGCCATACACTGGGACAACTACCTGCAAGGCTGTAAAGTATAGCGTTGTGTCCAATATGACTGCTTCGAACTGGTTGTGACAAGTCAGTTCTGGGATGCAGTTTGCATATGGTGAAGAACTAAAGTTACGAATTTGTTTTTGTTGTATCACTCTCAGTATTTAGCGTATTTGGATACTTCGTATGTTTTTATGTGTTATTGGCCTTGAAAAGAGAAATGAAACAATTTTCATTAACTAACTACATGCAGCAGACTCCTTCTTGAGACGCTAACAGGTTCACAGCTAGTCAAGAAATTCCCCGCATTATATGGAACCCGAAGGTACATTGCCGCTTTTTCAAGTGCCCGCCACCCGTACCTAATCTGAGCCAGATCAGTCCAGACCATGCCTTCCCATCCCCCTTCCTGAAGGTCCATTTTATTATTGTCCTTGCATTTACGCCTGGGTCTTACAAGTGGTCTCTTTCCCTCAGGTTTCCCCACCAAAATCCTGTACGCACCTCTCATCTCCCCATACATGTCACTTGCCCTGTCCATCTTATTCTTCTTAATTTGGTCATCCGAATAATATTTGGTGAGGAGTATAGATCATAATCTCCTCGTTATGTAGTCTTCTCCATTCCCCTGTTCCGTCGTCCCTCTTACGTCCAAATATCCTCCTCAGCACCCTATTCTCAGACACTCTTAGCCTACGTTCCTCCTCAGTGTGAGCGACCACATTAACAATTATCATTGTACATTTTCAGTACGTGTGATATCCACCCAAGTTTCCAGGTAAGATGACACATCGGACACCCATTTATAGCTCTTGTTCAGTATTAGCAGCCAGAACTTTGCTCCTTGCAAACTGCACGCACATAATTTCGTTCCTTAACGTGAGAGACTTCTCACAATTTGTGTAGAATATAAAATATCCGCATGGGTTACTAATAATAGAACTCTTTTAAAGAGTAATATGTTACAGCCCGAATCTGTCTTCCATATGTAATTGGTATTCCCCCCTATGACTTAATACCGCGGTAGCACAGTGGTTAAGGTGCTGTGCTACACATCGGAAGGTCGTTGGTTTGATCCCAGCTGGTGTCAATGGAATTTTTCATTGACATAATCGTTCCGATCGCACTATGGCCCTGGGGTCGACTCAGCCTCTTAACAGAAATGAGTACCAGGAGCATTTTCTGTGGGTAAAGGCGGCCGGTGCGTAAGGCTGACAACGTTTACCACCATCCTGTGCCGTTGTCATGAAATCTGGGCACCTTAACTTACTGGAACCCTCTGGGCCTGTCCAGGCCTGTAACGGGACTGCTTTACCTTTACCGTATGACTTAATAATAACAACGCGTTGTTTTGTGCTGTTTGTACACAGGTGATACAGTGAAGCTCTGACAGTGTCACGTCTTACGATTCATCAATCATCGGATTTCGATTAAGTTAGGTATAGGACAGGAGTGGGACCGCGAATACATTTTATTCCTTTTGGTGTGACATATCCGGTGCAGTTGAAATACATCGATAAATAACCCAAGAATCAGCCTTGCACTAAATACTACCACGTTCTACGTCGATTGTTGTCACACGGGTATATGATGAGTAGTGATGGTTGGGGTATGAATTAATGACGTCTGGTCATAAGGCATTCGTGATCATGTTACCCGTCAGTAATGTAGAGCGAGGCTTGTAGAATCTCCTGATATAATACATCACCGTTGTGCTGAAAATCACATTCAGCAGTTTCCTCTTTAAATAATGCGATTAATAATTCTATTGGAAGCCATGCTGCTTGTCGTACAGCGGATTGTTCTACCTGCAGTGGGCTTCCACGTCCACTCGGAAGCCTTTTTAAGCCTCCCAGGCACAAGTCCACAGTATAATTCATGTACCTGTTTCCCCCTCGGCGCTCTCTTATCAGTCTGCCACTTTGTTGCGTACGGCTATATTGCTACGCTTCGATATTATGTCATGGTTTTATTACTCGGAGGAGCTCAGTGCTTTCCGTTTTTATGTGTCCTGTGCGCGACTTAGGCAAAATGAACGCATAATGCCAGTGTTCTTTCGTGTGTTTTATATTCGGAACTGTAGAAGGGATTTCGACCAGTTTGGATGTTGGGGAACTGCGGTAAACATCGCTGAGCCAGTGTAATTTTAATTCTTACAAACCCGGATTTAATTCGAAATCCAAATTGAGTCGTATTTTTAAAAATTGATCTGTAATTTGGTGTATTAGATGAAATGTAGAAGCCGGTGGGTAATTTTTGCAGCTTTTATTTTATCCGTTGTATAAGTGATGATATAATGAAATTAATTGCGTAATAATTTCTGCCCCCTGATCCTAGGTGGTAACTGTCGTGTGATTATCGTTGCAAAGGTAGACTTACTTGCAGTATATACATAAATTTCGAGAGCTGTTCGGGGTGGGTAAAGCGGCCAGCTTCCATGACTGTCGTGCTAGATATCAGTTATTCGTTCCATGTATGCCCCGTAGGCACAGGGGCTACTTAGTACTTTTCCAGTTCGGACTGGTATGAAATAGGGTTGACATTGGACCGATAAAGAGGAACAGTGCTGACCTTCCGTGCCAGATTTCTTCGAAACTCGTCAACTTTCGGACATGAAATACGCACAAAGGCGCTCGTTTATTCGTGTCATGTAAAGGACACACGCAGTGTTACACAGGCAATAGTTGGCGAAAAGTCATGGAAGCTGCAATCCGTCATAATTAACTGCTGCAGTTTGCTTCTTTGCTTATTTGACGACTGTTTAGATGTAACTTTTGTAAGGGCCAACTGATGATGGTGGTAGCGAATTATGATGAATTAAAGGAACGTGTAAATAAATGGTTATTTATTTATTTATTTATTTATTTATTTATTTATTTATTTACGACGGTCCTTAGCTTACGCCATGTAGCGTCGGATATGTTGATTAGTGAATGTTTTGGAAAGTATGTGGCAGAAAGCAGTCGTGATAAAATTTGAAGTACTCTGGTAGAATCAAGAGAGTGGATTTTACCATGGATCATGTTTCAGGGTGTGGTGCAGTCAGACTGTTACCTGGTACGATCAGCAACTAATGTGTTGCAGTGAAAAAGACACTAAGCTTAGGCTGAGTTGTGTCTTGTGCGTGCGAATTGATTTTATTATATGCTGTTGTGTTCTGTCTGGTTAGGGGTTGGAATACATTTGATTTTAGACCTGTTACCAAATGGGTACTTGAGTACGTGGAAAAATGGCGAACAGTGAAAGGAGGCTGACATCAATTTTCTTTGTCATAAATGGGATGATTTCAGACCCAAATGAAGAGGCTTCATTTGAAGAGGAAGAGCTTGCGGTAATGTCATGTCGAGATACGAACTCAGACTCAGAGCTGAAATGTCGCCTAGATTAGCCTCTCAGTGCACTGCACTGCAAGCCGTAAGGTCGTGGGTGTGATTCCCGATACAGTGATTGGGACTTTTCGTTGACTTAATCCTTCCGGCCGCGCTGTGGCCCTGGGGTCGACTCATCCTCCAACAGAAATGAGTACCGAGGGTATCTCATGCAGGGTAAAGATGGCCGGTGCGTATGGCCGACAACCTTCCACCTTCATGTGCCAATTGTCTAGAAATTCTGGGAAACTAAATCTCCTGCAGCCAAAAGGATCTGTGCTTGAATGTATAGGGATTGCTTTATCTTCGCTTAGCCTCTCGGTGATATCGTAAAATGTAATAACAATCATATTGGGGCGAGGGTGGGGATAGAACCTAACTGGCTAAAGCCCTCAACGTCCATTATCAATTTTTGATAATTCTAATGCGTAAGTCGTGAATTGATTTCTGTTTGTTGCAATACTACGTCGTGCATTGATAGAGAAGTTTTTGATAGGACCCATTCGTTTTCGCCACAAGGTTAGCGGAGTTAACGAATCCTACCCACGCCGTCAAGGTCATCATCCTCTTGAGTTACTAATAGTATGCTACTACTTGCCTTAGTCGGTATCCGAGCTGAGATTCGAACGGGGGCCTTCTCGAAAGCGAGGCTCGAATACTGACGGTGAAAACGCGACGACTGGAGTCAAGGAGACCCGAAATCGACAAGCAGGGTGCTTTTTAGTGTGTGGTCGGGCGGGTGGCAAGAGGGAGCATATCATAGCCCAAGCCCGCGGTATCGATTCTGTGCGGGACAGACCGTACCGGGCCTGGGACTTGGAACCTGGGCCAGGGCCAAGCTAGGACACCAGACAGGGTTACGATTGTTCCCCCACCCACTCTAAAATCCTGGCAGACATGGGGTCTCCATGAGACACACACACACACACACACACACACGCACACGCACAAACACACCTCTCGGCAGCATTCACCGCGACACAACACACGTCGGTCCACTGGTGAAGAGTCGCTGGGAAAGTGGGGGTGGGGGCTTCTTTACTGGAAGCGGCTGCTGCAAGATTTTGTCGATGTTTGTGCGTGTGTGTGACACAGTGGTAGGTAGGCATAGCGCGCGGCGTGGACATGCTGTGGTGGCGGAACTGCCCCACGGTGATAACCGTCACAGTTACAAGTTGCAGTTGACGCGTTCCTTTATTAGCAATGCCTGGAGAGTGACCAGAGGGTCACGACTGCTTGCACAGCTTTATTGAATTCTAGTCGACTCCTTCAGTGTTTCCACGAACCCCTACATACTCGAATTTAACATCCGAGTGGCCGCTGTCCGTGATGTGTGACTGAGCTAATAGTTTTGCCGAGCAGCGTCACATAAGTATTGTGGTACTCCTGCTGTGTAAATCGATGGAGAAAGTGATCAGCTGCCTTTACGGCGTGTATCTTTGTTACTAAACTTCGTTTCGTCGGCATAATGTGTGCTCGGAAATAAGGTACGTAACAATGATCGGGTCTTGTTGTACTTGACGCATGTAAGTCTTAATGTCAGTAATCGATGTGTGTGAGTGTCGAGCAGAATTTTGTTAAGGTTCTTGCCGTCGTGATACTAACGGTTAATGTTTATCTGTCTGGCAGAATAAATGCTTTCTTCGGTTTATTAATAACAGCAACTCAAAGTATTTTTATAATCCAAGTGTTTACGTGAAGTTAGTCACATTAAATTTTTTTATTTGTTCGTCTGTTTACATTTCAGTTTGCTGCACCTGTTAACATTTTAGTAATTTAGAGTAAGTTGGTTTTCATATTTGTGCGTTATTCAAACCTCCCATCATCTTAGACTGTCATTAACCTCACCCATAGTGATAATTTGTTCTCTTGTTTATCCTGGGGTGGATCTTGCATTTTGTAAGCGTTGTTTGTGATTTACAGGTTTAAGGACTAACACGAGCTACAGACGATTGTTTGAATATATGGTGGCATTTTTCTAGTCCTTGCCAGTCGTCCTCATCCTCAATATAATGGAGTTACAGATGACCTCTGTGACAATTTTAAAGTGTTAATGCCCAGTGTGCACAGTAAAGCAGACATCTACAGTATTTCCGTACTTTGGCTCCCAGGTTTTGAAATTAATTTCGGTATTAGAAAGAAGTGAGGTGTTTTGTAATTGTGTAACGAATATAACCTTTATAATAGCGACACATCAACATCATATAAACTCCTTACTGTATTTTTTACAATAGAAATAAATCGTTTGCCAATTTTTTTTAAATCGCGTTGTAAAACCACAATGGTATTTGGGAGCACTGAAGTCAAAAATTGTAGTGTAGTTTTGAGTTTCGTCATCCCCGTTGTGCTGGTTCAATAACAAAGAATTTTTTGTGTATTACACGTACAGTCGAACACAACTATATTTCACCTCTTAGTACAGTAGGAATACAACGACATGTTTCGGCCCTATATGTGGGCCATCTTCAGTTTTAGTTAGTTAGTTAGCTAGTTTTAAGTATATTCACGCCAATATTAATAATGATACTATTTCTAACACATCCTTAGCATAAGAATAGTAACCTACTTTGGCATATGTACAGAAACAACTAATGATAATTCACTCATAACAGCCCTAGGTCATGGTACCCACTATTGAAACAACGAGATCTCGTTCCCCCCACCCAACCCCCAATACCCTAAAAGAACACCCCACACATCTTGTATAGCTGCTCTGTAAGTTAAATCGCAACCTGAAGATGGCCCAAATATAGGGCCGAAATATGTCGTTGTATTCCTACTGTACTAATAGGTGAAATATAGTTGTGTTCGAATGTATGTGTAAAACACAAAAAATTCTTTGTTATTGCAGTGTAGTTTATCGTTCATACACATCAACTTTGAAAACTGCTACCAGTTGGTTACAGTAGTCGCGTACACAGAATCCTGTCATTTGGGAGCACAATGCACGTTGATGTTAGCTGCCTGCAGACTGCACAGAAACTACTTCCACTTTACACATGAAGCATCTTTCTGTAAAATCGTTCTGAATGATTTACTACTAAACGGATCTTCTGTTTAATTCATGTACAGTAAACTGTAATCATTTCATACAAGGTTGAAGACATCCAACAAGATGCAACAGTATGCGGATATTTATTTACTGCTAAATTACTCTACGTGTTTCGGGCATCCATCGCGCCCATCATCAGGAGTACATAAACTGTAGTTGCAGCCTCTGGTACAGATCATACTATCTGGGTAGCAAGCTTCCTCAAACATGACCAAATAAGGACTGATTTGGGACCGTCTCCCACACCAGTTCTTATTTGGTTACGTTTGAGGAAGCTTGCTTCCCAGATAGCATGATCTGTACCAGAGGCTGCAACTGTAGTTTTATGCACTCCTGATGATGGGCGCGATTGTCGCCCGAAACATGTAGAGTAATTTAGCAGTAAATAAATATCTGCATGGAGTTGCATCTTGTTGGATTTCTTCAACATAGAGTTACGATGCACTGACCTACAAATATAAAACATTTCATACAAGCTGAGGGGCAAGATCAATGCAGGAAACGCAGTGAAGACATTGCATGATGCTGCGAAGGCCACGTGGCCGAAGACCGTGTTTTAATAAGAGTGATGGAGTCTTAACGTTGCATTTTGTATAGGTCTTTTTCCCATTATTGGTGTATGTACATTAAGTAGCGAATGCTTTTCAAATTTACAACGTTCAAAAACGCGGAGTGAAGTGATTAATTTCATGCTGTTGAA
>Ga0136643_10013871_pt1 | contig 12078 bp, 5 predicted proteins | sample TergutLab28metaG_FD_96883 | JGI IMG/M metagenome (GOLD analysis project Ga0136643, IMG submission 96883) | Labiotermes labralis P1 segment gut microbial communities from Petit-Saut dam, French Guiana - Lab288 P1 (version 3) (version 3) | ecosystem: Host-associated > Arthropoda: Insects >...
TAGCTAGCCCTTAAGTTCCCTAGACAACCTGATGATGGCCAATACAGGCCGAAACATGTAGTTGTTTCCATCACACAGTCATTAAATACACCTCAGTGATTAAGTTGTGTTTGACTGCATACCCTTTCCTAGTTTTCCTAGCAAGAAGTTACCACCGTGCCGTTTTATCGCTTGCCGAATGCAATATTGGCACAACTCGAAAACTGTAACGTGGAGTTAGTACTACGATTGAGTTCAAAAATATAAAAACTACATCCGACAGTACCGGCACTCTTCTAAAGGTGGGTCCACACTTGTAACGTTACCGCGTAACGTAACACCGTATCGTGATAGTGTGAACGGGACTCGTGACTGCGTAACGTATCAAACGTTGGTTACGCTGTCACGTTACGGTTTTGTTCGGTGTGCTGTCTTTCCACGATAGGCCAAATGCCTTAATTATGGAGCAGACTAAGAGGCAAAGTTATGGGGCAGCAGTACAATTAAACATGAACTGTTCTTAGCGGAGATAAAACTGCAGAACCCGAAATAACAGTACATGCACGGTAAACTAATTTTTTTAACGGCCCTCTTATATTCGAATATCCGACGGCTTGCAAGCTGTCTTACCCTTTAGACGCCTAACGTCAACTATAGTGGTCGTACTGCACCGCTAACCTCTAAAGTTGCATTTTATATATTTATTCAGCAAATATAGGTACTGAATATTTGAAACATGGTGTTTATTCTCCGTTTTTTTCTCTTCAAAATGCAGTTTGTTTCATCATTCTAACTTGTTTGGTTCCTGTATTATTCACATTTTATATACAGGGTGTGCTAAAATTAAAGAAATAATTCCGGCGCCAAAAGGTTAAGGTGGGTCCACACTTGCTCCGGTCGTAACCGTATCCTCCCTTTGATGTGACGGCCAAATACCGACATCGCACCGAACAAGCCCGTAACGTGACCGCGTAACCAACTTTTGATACGTTACGCGGTCACGAGCCTCGTTCACACTGTCACGATACGGTGTTACGTTACGCGATAACGTTACAAGTGTGGACCCACCTTAAGTCGAAACACACGCCGCTAGGTGCCATTATTATCGGATATTGTTTAACTGAATTGCAGTATTAACTAAAAAACGGGCTATCTTTTTGATTGTGCTACTAAATCATTCAGTGAGCGACATAAACAATTACCGACGTTTCGATGTAGCGCAGTGCTTTTAAAATCTTCGTAAAGTATTTTTTTTTTGCCAATCGACGCGACGTAACATCACACAAGGCGCCAGTCGTCTGCTTCATGAACTGCTTCCTTAAAATGCGTTGCGGTTGAAGTCTTTAAAAAGGTTAATCTTTTGGCGCCGGAATTATTTTTTTAATTTTAGCACACCCTGTATATAAAATGCGAATAATACAGGAACCAAATACGTTAGAATTATGAAACAAACTGCATTTTGAAGGAAAAAAAACGGAGAGTATATACCATGTTTAAAATATTCCGTACCTATATTTGTTGAATAAATATATAAAATGCAACTTTAGAGGTTAGCGGTGCGGTACGACCACTATAGTTGACGTTAGGCGTCTAAAGGTTAAGCATGTCGTCTACTGGAGTGCAGTGGCATCATATACTCGTGCGGCAATCCAAATTCGACTACCAATGGTATCCGGGAAACATGGGCATTAGCGTATGATGTAGCTTGTTGCACATGAAAATCTGTACTGGAAAGACAGATTTGGACTTGACAACTGAACATTTTGACGAGTAAATAAACATGCGGATGTTAACCGCGGTTTTATTGGCAGCAGTGGCGCCACAAAGGATGAAAGAGTTTTGTGTTTCAAAGGTGGAATAGGAATATTGCTGTTTCAGGCCTGCAGCCTGCCATCCTCGATATTACAGCAGCCTACATAAAAGTAAAAACGCCCGGCGTTCGGTTTAAAAGCCTTTCACTGTGTGATTGTTTAGAGGTAAACAGGATGCACCAGTTAGCGTTTCAACAGTACACATTCAGGAACTATTCCACCTGGCCGTGTCATTGGGTCTTCCAGTTTCTGAATCCTTTGCCATTTTTTTATGATCGTTTTAAAAAATCCAGCTGGAAACTCTGTTGGATTTATATAGTTGGTCGTATTGATTTATTAACCGGTTGAAGAATGAATTTAACCGGGAGTGTGTTCAAGGAATTAGTCCGTACCGCGGAGAGAACATACTATGTTGTACAGTCTAACAGGTTAAATGCGTCCAGGGAACTAACCTCACTTTTTTTTTTGTGGGGAACATACATTCTGTGGGAAGAATGTTGGATTTTTGAATGTGAACTCTGGTGGTACGTATTGTAACCACCGGTTGTTATGCGTTGAGAGAATGTAAGAGAAAATGTTGGTAAAACTTTACAGGTAATTAAAGGCTGTTGCAGTTTGACTCTTCCTGGGACCCTACCATTCGGGACCCCTGAAAATGTTGGCTGTTTTTCAGACGTTTGTGTCACATGTGTTTGTGTGTAAATTCTTACAATGCCGTTTCTGCTCAGGGTCAGGCGTAGGCAGGGCCTTCAAATTGATTTTGACATTGGTTCCAGTAATGTCTGAAATCGGCCGTACAAGGAACTACATGGGTGCTTTCCCCGGTACAAAATTGTGCATTATCCGTATGTGTGGGTTTGAATTGATCGCCGGCGGGGGGTGGGGTGGTGTAAGTGTGCCATCAGACTGGAATTAGAGTCGTGGATGATGCTGAATTCCCGTTAAACTGATTCGTTTCGTGAGATTGTTTAATGACGCTGGTTTTACTGTGCATTGCTTTACGCTGACAACTCTACTATGTGGATGAAAAGGGGAATCTGTACAAATCGGCTCCATCGGTTAACGTTTCAAACCTCGGTGTACGGAACTTCGTTAAACTGTTGACTACTGCTACGTGTGATGATGCTCAATACACGTGCAAACTGACGGAAACATAGGACGGGTGTGGGCGGTAACTTGATGGAAGAATTTTGTTTACATCACTGCCTATCAATCTAACTGAACTACGTAACTAACCACATGGAACAGATTCCAAATTGATAAGCTGATTGTTCCACAGCTAGTCAAGAAATTCCCTGCATTTTGTGATACCCGAAAGTTCTTTACCGCATTCACAACATCTCCTCACCTGACCTTATCCAGGCGCAGATCGCTCTCTTCCCCATCCCATTTTCTTGAAGTTGAATTTAAATATTATCCTTACAGCTACGCCAAGGTCTTGACAAGTAGTCTCTCCCCAGCTTTCCACACGCGCGTCCATTTACAAGCGTATAGAATGTGTGTTTATGGAACGAAATGAAATCATTTTTGTTTGTTATAGTACCCGGAATGTTTATGTGGGCTACCAGTGGCCTTGGAGATTTGTGTTTCTTAGTCACTGCACAGCAGAGAAAGAATAGGAAATCCCCAAAATTGGGCAAGCCCATTTGTATCGTCTAGAACATTTGGAACATATTTGCGGTCCTCTGAACCTTGTTCACAATTGGCCCCGGCTGCTCTTTCAACGGTGGTAAAGCCGTCAGGGCGTGAAGCTTACCACTCATGCAAATAAAATGTCATTCAGAATGCCTGGAGGTATTCATCTAATCCGCCCGCATACCTTCATCACGTGCACGGGGAAAACTTCACCTTCTACCTGCCACTAGCAAGCCACATGCATCGCCAGTTCGTCTTTTGTATCTTTCTCTGTGCTTTTGCTGTGTCACGCGGTGGTGCAGTTGGTTCAGGAACTGCGCTATAAGCCAGAATGTCGCGGGTTCGATTCTGAGGAGGTATGTGTGCGAGACGGACGGTGGAAGGTGGTTGCAAACAATGACAGAGAAAGATATTTACCGGGAAACTCCGGTGAGACTGTTGGGTTATGCCGATGAGATTGGAGAAACATTTAGGCCCTCAATTCATGTCAGCTGGGTGCCGGTTATTTATGACATTGCCAGTGCATATGTTTTGGCTAATACACTGGATAAAACCCTCAACATGAGCAAGCGTCCATTTGTGAATGACAGCAAAAAATATCATGAAGTGTTTATTGCAGGAATAGAAACGCTGATCGAGCAGAATTTTGCTCCTGTGATTGTGCCAGGCGTCACTATCAACAGAATTTGTGTATTGTCAGTGTATGTGTTGAAATACACGTCAAGCTTCCAGCTAAAGCTCAGAAGTTTGTAACTACAGGCATTGGTCTTGTATGCATTCCATTTATAGTAAAACTAATTGATTTACACGTTGATTTTCTATTGGATGAAACTTTCAGACAAGCCGTAGGGACAGGTAGATGTCAGCCATAATTTTGGTGGTAGTATGCTATTAAACAAAGTAAACAGCTAAGTTACTTCGGCAGAAAGCGTAAATGGACAACATTAAGACGTGGAGAATGTTAAGTACAACTCTGACTGTTTAATTGACTTTTTTTTTGTTGACGTTTTGCTGACCGTGCATCTCAGTATATTTATCTGAGTAATTAACCAACTTGATGCACAAAATTTTGTTTTACAATAAGTTTATTTCATGCCTTTGCATGTTTCGAGGACATGTGCTCACCATCAGGAGGTCAAAATTGTGTTATACAGCCTCTGGTATCATCACACCCTATAGGTGGCCGTCCGGTGCACGGGACGGCCACCTACAGAGATGTGCGTCGCATTATATATTCCTTTTCAAATACCACGTCTTACTCCACATTTTACGCATTCTTTTCTTCTCTTCGGATGACATTATGGCCGATGTGACTAGCAAACAACAAACGACAGCCTTGTTTTTTTCAACCATAGTCACACGCACAAGAAGACGCACAGAACTGACAAAAGAACTGACAAACCTGATGGGAAACCTGTGCTGTGCCAGGGAACATTCAGTCAGTTTATCGTGCAGTTTTGTACACAGTTAAACTGTACAGTTTAACTTAGAGTGTGTGGGGTCCTAACGATATTGAAGTAAAGAAGTGACAGGAAGGCGAGGAAGAAGACGTAAGCAGCTACTGGTTGACTGTCAGGACAGGAGAAGGTGCTGACCATTGAAAGCGGTGGCACTACAACGCATCCTCTGGAGAACGCGCTTTGGAAGAGGCTATGGACCTGCCGTAAGGTAGACTACATGACGATGGCTTTAATTTGTTCAAAAGACACTAGCAGCGCTGAATGTCACAGATCACTTTATGCAGATAGTGGCCCAACAAATGAAGATTCGTCAGTATCAGGCTGTCGTTTGAAAAAAAACGGAGCCTCCTGAAAACCTGTGGCGCTGCCGCGTAGGTGTGGTGAAAGTCTTTGAAAATGAACACGTGTTCCCATAACCACAATCTCCTGGTCTTTTCTTCCCTAACGTAGAATTTATTTGGTTTTAACTTAATTTAAACCCGGGTCTTTTAAGGCTGCAAAGGCGTCACAACTTACTTCTTGAAATGGTGTGGGTGAATGACTGGGGATGCTTTCAGTTAGACGTTCAAACAGTGAGCGTGTTTCTCGAACATTTTTGGTAGTGAAAACCAACTGCCTTCGGTTTTTGTTGTTCGTTTCTGAGAATGTTTACCGCTCTGTCATCGCGTGACGTAAAAAAAATGACAGATGGATAATGTCAGTGCTTTATGGGCGTTTTAATTGATACAAATGACCCAGAAAGAATTTGAGGGTTTATTTTAGATACAGAAGTTTACTGGGGTCACAACGATTTGGAAACATTCCTAGGAGATAACGTTTTGTGCATGAAAGAGTGGTTGATGTGACCCTTAAGAGTTTTTAAGTTGTGTGATTTGTTTTATCCCACTCAAGCACAGTACCAGCTCTATGTACCACCTGGTTTAAAATTAAAAAAAAAAAGCTTCATTTTGCTTAAACATTAATTAACCTTTCGGCGCCGGAATTATTTTTTTAATTTTAGCACACCTATATATAAAATATGAATAATACAGGAACCAAATACGTTAGAATTATGAAACAAACTGCATTTTGAAGAGAAAAAAAACGGAGAGTATACACCATGTTTAAAATATTCAGTACCTATATTTGTATTATATATATATATATATATATATATATATATATATATATATATATAATACAAATATAGGTACTGAATATTTTAAACATGGTGTATACTCTCCGTTTTTTTTCTCTTCAAAATGCAGTTTGTTTCATAATTCTAACGTATTTGGTTCCTGTATTATTCATATTTTATATATAGGTGTGCTAAAATTAAAAAAATAATTCCGGCGCCGAAAGGTTAATTAATGTTTAAGCAAAATGAAGCTTTTTTTTTTTAATTTTAAACCAGGTGGTACATAGAGCTGGTACTGTGCTTGAGTGGGATAAAACAAATCACACAACTTAAAAACTCTTAAGGGTCACATCAACCACTCTTTCATGCACAAAACGTTATCTCCTAGGAATGTTTCCAAATCGTTGTGACCCCAGTAAACTTCTGTATCTAAAATAAACCCTCAAATTCTTTCTGGGTCATTTGTATCAATTAAAACGCCCATAAAGCACTGACATTATCCATCTGTCATTTTTTTTACGTCACGCGATGACAGAGCGGTAAACATTCTCAGAAACGAACAACAAAAACCGAAGGCAGTTGGTTTTCACTACCAAAAATGTTCGAGAAACACGCTCACTGTTTGAACGTCTAACTGAAAGCATCCCCAGTCATTCACCCACACCATTTCAAGAAGTAAGTTGTGACGCCTTTGCAGCCTTAAAAGACCCGGGTTTAAATTAAGTTAAAACCAAATAAATTCTACGTTAGGGAAGAAAAGACCAGGAGATTGTGGTTATGGGAACACGTGTTCATTTTCAAAGACTTTCACCACACCTACGCGGCAGCGCCACAGGTTTTCAGGAGGCTCCGTTTTTTTTCAAACGACAGCCTGATACTGACGAATCTTCATTTGTTGGGCCACTATCTGCATAAAGTGATCTGTGACATTCAGCGCTGCTAGTGTCTTTTGAACAAATTAAAGCCATCGTCATGTAGTCTACCTTACGGCAGGTCCATAGCCTCTTCCAAAGCGCGTTCTCCAGAGGATGCGTTGTAGTGCCACCGCTTTCAATGGTCAGCACCTTCTCCTGTCCTGACAGTCAACCAGTAGCTGCTTACGTCTTCTTCCTCGCCTTCCTGTCACTTCTTTACTTCAATATCGTTAGGACCCCACACACTCTAAGTTAAACTGTACAGTTTAACTGTGTACAAAACTGCACGATAAACTGACTGAATGTTCCCTGGCACAGCACAGGTTTCCCATCAGGTTTGTCAGTTCTTTTGTCAGTTCTGTGCGTCTTCTTGTGCGTGTGACTATGGTTGAAAAAAACAAGGCTGTCGTTTGTTGTTTGCTAGTCACATCGGCCATAATGTCATCCGAAGAGAAGAAAAGAATGCGTAAAATGTGGAGTAAGACGTGGTATTTGAAAAGGAATATATAATGCGACGCACATCTCTGTAGGTGGCCGTCCCGTGCACCGGACGGCCACCTATAGGGTGTGATGATACCAGAGGCTGTATAACACAATTTTGACCTCCTGATGGTGAGCACATGTCCTCGAAACATGCAAAGGCATGAAATAAACTTATTGTAAAACAAAATTTTGTGCATCAAGTTGGTTAATTACTCAGATAAATATACTGAGATGCACGGTCAGCAAAACGTCAACAAAAAAAAAGTCAATTAAACAGTCAGAGTTGTACTTAACATTCTCCACGTCTTAATGTTGTCCATTTACGCTTTCTGCCGAAGTAACTTAGCTGTTTACTTTGTTTAATAGCATACTACCACCAAAATTATGGCTGACATCTACCTGTCCCTACGGCTTGTCTGAAAGTTTCATCCAATAGAAAATCAACGTGTAAATCAATTAGTTTTACTATAAATGGAATGCATACAAGACCAATGCCTGTAGTTACAAACTTCTGAGCTTTAGCTGGAAGCTTGACGTGTATTTCAACACATACACTGACAATACACAAATTCTGTTGATAGTGACGCCTGGCACAATCACAGGAGCAAAATTCTGCTCGATCAGCGTTTCTATTCCTGCAATAAACACTTCATGATATTTTTTGCTGTCATTCACAAATGGACGCTTGCTCATGTTGAGGGTTTTATCCAGTGTATTAGCCAAAACATATGCACTGGCAATGTCATAAATAACCGGCACCCAGCTGACATGAATTGAGGGCCTAAATGTTTCTCCAATCTCATCGGCATAACCCAACAGTCTCACCGGAGTTTCCCGGTAAATATCTTTCTCTGTCATTGTTTGCAACCACCTTCCACCGTCCGTCTCGCACACATACCTCCTCAGAATCGAACCCGCGACATTCTGGCTTATAGCGCAGTTCCTGAACCAACTGCACCACCGCGTGACACAGCAAAAGCACAGAGAAAGATACAAAAGACGAACTGGCGATGCATGTGGCTTGCTAGTGGCAGGTAGAAGGTGAAGTTTTCCCCGTGCACGTGATGAAGGTATGCGGGCGGATTAGATGAATACCTCCAGGCATTCTGAATGACATTTTATTTGCATGAGTGGTAAGCTTCACGCCCTGACGGCTTTACCACCGTTGAAAGAGCAGCCGGGGCCAATTGTGAACAAGGTTCAGAGGACCGCAAATATGTTCCAAATGTTCTAGACGATACAAATGGGCTTGCCCAATTTTGGGGATTTCCTATTCTTTCTCTGCTGTGCAGTGACTAAGAAACACAAATCTCCAAGGCCACTGGTAGCCCACATAAACATTCCGGGTACTATAACAAACAAAAATGATTTCATTTCGTTCCATAAACACACATTCTATACGCTTGTAAATGGACGCGCGTGTGGAAAGCTGGGGAGAGACTACTTGTCAAGACCTTGGCGTAGCTGTAAGGATAATATTTAAATTCAACTTCAAGAAAATGGGATGGGGAAGAGAGCGATCTGCGCCTGGATAAGGTCAGGTGAGGAGATGTTGTGAATGCGGTAAAGAACTTTCGGGTATCACAAAATGCAGGGAATTTCTTGACTAGCTGTGGAACAATCAGCTTATCAATTTGGAATCTGTTCCATGTGGTTAGTTACGTAGTTCAGTTAGATTGATAGGCAGTGATGTAAACAAAATTCTTCCATCAAGTTACCGCCCACACCCGTCCTATGTTTCCGTCAGTTTGCACGTGTATTGAGCATCATCACACGTAGCAGTAGTCAACAGTTTAACGAAGTTCCGTACACCGAGGTTTGAAACGTTAACCGATGGAGCCGATTTGTACAGATTCCCCTTTTCATCCACATAGTAGAGTTGTCAGCGTAAAGCAATGCACAGTAAAACCAGCGTCATTAAACAATCTCACGAAACGAATCAGTTTAACGGGAATTCAGCATCATCCACGACTCTAATTCCAGTCTGATGGCACACTTACACCACCCCACCCCCCGCCGGCGATCAATTCAAACCCACACATACGGATAATGCACAATTTTGTACCGGGGAAAGCACCCATGTAGTTCCTTGTACGGCCGATTTCAGACATTACTGGAACCAATGTCAAAATCAATTTGAAGGCCCTGCCTACGCCTGACCCTGAGCAGAAACGGCATTGTAAGAATTTACACACAAACACATGTGACACAAACGTCTGAAAAACAGCCAACATTTTCAGGGGTCCCGAATGGTAGGGTCCCAGGAAGAGTCAAACTGCAACAGCCTTTAATTACCTGTAAAGTTTTACCAACATTTTCTCTTACATTCTCTCAACGCATAACAACCGGTGGTTACAATACGTACCACCAGAGTTCACATTCAAAAATCCAACATTCTTCCCACAGAATGTATGTTCCCCACAAAAAAAAAAGTGAGGTTAGTTCCCTGGACGCATTTAACCTGTTAGACTGTACAACATAGTATGTTCTCTCCGCGGTACGGACTAATTCCTTGAACACACTCCCGGTTAAATTCATTCTTCAACCGGTTAATAAATCAATACGACCAACTATATAAATCCAACAGAGTTTCCAGCTGGATTTTTTAAAACGATCATAAAAAAATGGCAAAGGATTCAGAAACTGGAAGACCCAATGACACGGCCAGGTGGAATAGTTCCTGAATGTGTACTGTTGAAACGCTAACTGGTGCATCCTGTTTACCTCTAAACAATCACACAGTGAAAGGCTTTTAAACCGAACGCCGGGCGTTTTTACTTTTATGTAGGCTGCTGTAATATCGAGGATGGCAGGCTGCAGGCCTGAAACAGCAATATTCCTATTCCACCTTTGAAACACAAAACTCTTTCATCCTTTGTGGCGCCACTGCTGCCAATAAAACCGCGGTTAACATCCGCATGTTTATTTACTCGTCAAAATGTTCAGTTGTCAAGTCCAAATCTGTCTTTCCAGTACAGATTTTCATGTGCAACAAGCTACATCATACGCTAATGCCCATGTTTCCCGGATACCATTGGTAGTCGAATTTGGATTGCCGCACGAGTATATGATGCCACTGCACTCCAGTAGACGACATGCTTAACCTTTAGACGCCTAACGTCAACTATAGTGGTCGTACCGCACCGCTAACCTCTAAAGTTGCATTTTATATATTTATTCAACAAATATAGGTACGGAATATTTTAAACATGGTATATACTCTCCGTTTTTTTTCCTTCAAAATGCAGTTTGTTTCATAATTCTAACGTATTTGGTTCCTGTATTATTCGCATTTTATATACAGGGTGTGCTAAAATTAAAAAAATAATTCCGGCGCCAAAAGATTAACCTTTTTAAAGACTTCAACCGCAACGCATTTTAAGGAAGCAGTTCATGAAGCAGACGACTGGCGCCTTGTGTGATGTTACGTCGCGTCGATTGGCAAAAAAAAAATACTTTACGAAGATTTTAAAAGCACTGCGCTACATCGAAACGTCGGTAATTGTTTATGTCGCTCACTGAATGATTTAGTAGCACAATCAAAAAGATAGCCCGTTTTTTAGTTAATACTGCAATTCAGTTAAACAATATCCGATAATAATGGCACCTAGCGGCGTGTGTTTCGACTTAAGGTGGGTCCACACTTGTAACGTTATCGCGTAACGTAACACCGTATCGTGACAGTGTGAACGAGGCTCGTGACCGCGTAACGTATCAAAAGTTGGTTACGCGGTCACGTTACGGGCTTGTTCGGTGCGATGTCGGTATTTGGCCGTCACATCAAAGGGAGGATACGGTTACGACCGGAGCAAGTGTGGACCCACCTTAACCTTTTGGCGCCGGAATTATTTCTTTAATTTTAGCACACCCTGTATATAAAATGTGAATAATACAGGAACCAAACAAGTTAGAATGATGAAACAAACTGCATTTTGAAGAGAAAAAAACGGAGAATAAACACCATGTTTCAAATATTCAGTACCTATATTTGCTGAATAAATATATAAAATGCAACTTTAGAGGTTAGCGGTGCAGTACGACCACTATAGTTGACGTTAGGCGTCTAAAGGGTAAGACAGCTTGCAAGCCGTCGGATATTCGAATATAAGAGGGCCGTTAAAAAAATTAGTTTACCGTGCATGTACTGTTATTTCGGGTTCTGCAGTTTTATCTCCGCTAAGAACAGTTCATGTTTAATTGTACTGCTGCCCCATAACTTTGCCTCTTAGTCTGCTCCATAATTAAGGCATTTGGCCTATCGTGGAAAGACAGCACACCGAACAAAACCGTAACGTGACAGCGTAACCAACGTTTGATACGTTACGCAGTCACGAGTCCCGTTCACACTATCACGATACGGTGTTACGTTACGCGGTAACGTTACAAGTGTGGACCCACCTTTAGAAGAGTGCCGGTACTGTCGGATGTAGTTTTTATATTTTTGAACTCAATCGTAGTACTAACTCCACGTTACAGTTTTCGAGTTGTGCCAATATTGCATTCGGCAAGCGATAAAACGGCACGGTGGTAACTTCTTGCTAGGAAAACTAGGAAAGGGTATGCAGTCAAACACAACTTAATCACTGAGGTGTATTTAATGACTGTGTGATGGAAACAACTACATGTTTCGGCCTGTATTGGCCATCATCAGGTTGTCTAGGGAACTTAAGGGCTAGCTA
>Ga0136643_10013873_pt1 | contig 12077 bp, 4 predicted proteins | sample TergutLab28metaG_FD_96883 | JGI IMG/M metagenome (GOLD analysis project Ga0136643, IMG submission 96883) | Labiotermes labralis P1 segment gut microbial communities from Petit-Saut dam, French Guiana - Lab288 P1 (version 3) (version 3) | ecosystem: Host-associated > Arthropoda: Insects >...
AAAACAAAAACTTTTTGCATCAAGTTGGTTAATTACTAAGATAAAAACTTATAATTTTTTTTAAATTTTTGGGCTCTTGTGACCGTGCATCATGAACGTAGGGTGAACAGAAAGAAACCAACAAGATGCAACTGGTTTGACGTTTATTATCAAATTTCTATCTCAACATGTTTCGGGCATCATTACGCCCATGATGATGGACATAATGATGTCCGAAACATGTTGAGATAGAAGTTTGATAATAAACATCAGATTAGTTGCATCTTGTTGGTTTCTATCTCTTCACCCAAACTCATCATCATTTTCATCAGACCCTTAGCATTTAGGCTTTACCACACAACATTCCACAATCCTACTTTGCTCAATCTTATTGTTATAGTCACCCCAGAATTTCACACGACACATTTTTTGTAATCACTGTTGGAGAAAATTAGTAAGTAGATGAGTGGGATGGCCAAAAAAAATATGAATTTGTTAGATAATTATTAGATTGAATGGAAACATGGGCACTGTAAATCCTATACCAGAAAACCCAGTTCGTCTTACTGAGATATCTACATGACAAGGAATGTATCGCGAATTGCTACGGTTATAATTACAGCTTTCAGTAACATAAGCCACGACTTTTTATTTAATGTTGTACTGAAGTGCCCTTACAGATGCTGACAGTGTAAGATATTATGCGGAACTGTACACAGATACTGACTGTGGAGTTTTCATTTGACCTTGGCAGTGGTTTGGGGTGGGGAAAGCCGACCGTCTGTTGTGTGCGACCACTAACTGGCACATTCCGGTTAAAAATATATTGAGTTGAAATGCAGCCGTGTTATGTGCGTGTGGGATAATGCTGCTATTCTTCGTGGTTATAGCCGTGCATAAATGTGGCTTCTGGCTTGATATAAACGATTAAAAGAAAATGTGTTATACAACTACAAAAATTCACGTTTTTAACAATATCTGTATGCTTTCCCCCTAAATTTCGTCGCGAGTGCTAGGGAAATCTACTCACGTTATGCAGGTCGACTGCATCTCTTGATAGAGGACATTACTTGGGCCTTATACCCCGACATATGCCTGGAGTAACAGAGCAAACCCATGACAAATCTAAGTCGTGTTAAATGGTTTCCGCATTTCTGACAGTGGACGGTGACGTATTTTAAGACAATGCCTTTAATGTGGCCAAGATACTGATCTGATGCTTGTCTTGCAGATGTGGCGAGTGCAATGAGTCGCAGTGACGCGTTGCCCGCCGCAAGAGCCTGAGAGCGGTGATGACCTCGCTCGCCATCGGGGTGCCTCTCACCATAGTCACAGTTCTGGGCCTGCTGCTCAACGGTTATATCCTGGTCGTTGTCGTCCTTACCAAGCAGGTACACACGCCACTTTTTTCTACCCTTGCCCATTTTATATAACTTCTTGTTATTTCTTTTATGATTTTCTTTTTTCTCTCATTTCTCCCTCCTTTACTTCCTTTCTCTACTTTTTATTCTCTTCTTTTTTAATCTGCAACAAGGTATATACAAAACATGAAAAGGTCGTTGAATATCTACCGTAACAACGAATTACAGCCCACATCTTACTTTCCACACTGGTGCCTCCACTTCTAGAGATATCGTATAAGACCAACACATACTGACGTCACAATATTTCAATTTGCTAGACTGGTTCACTAAGCTACTATTATCGTTTTAATTTTTATACTGGTCGATTAGGGAGAACGGTTTGTCTTATTTAACGAGATTGACATTTGTCAGTATACTGACAATTAACCCGAAAGTACTTGGAGAAGAACTTGTATTAGCGCCATTTCTTCTACCACAAATCCCATATGAACCAGCGTGGGATCGAACACGGGCCTCCTCAGTAAGGGACCGGTTATTAATTGCCCGAGTCTTGGCACGGCCCTGGGGGATTGTCAGACCGTCAGCCTGATTAGTGATTTTCGCCCTCCTGGAGCGACAATAATACCCACATCAGCGACGTCATCGCGGTACCTTTGTGCAAAATTTGTGTGAGAAAGAGAGGGAGACGTTTTCCTTGATTTTCAGTAATTTGCACTATGTGACAGCAGTAGTGTTGGCCTTCTAGATCACCGTCTTCTTATTGCACATCGGAGGAAGCTGGAATTTTCGACGATACGGTTATCTCTGCTTGGAATCAAATTCAATGACAATCGGACATTTCATTTAAATGTTATTACACGTGAAACACTCGCATATCGGGATCTAACGACAAAGTTCTCAGTGCAAAACAGGTCAAGCAATTTAACATCCACAAGGTGACGAATCTGTGATTTCGTAATGTGAAAACGAACTTTTCTCATCCTTTGCGGTTATTTGGTGTCCGTATGATTTAAAATGAAGGCAAGCCAAAATCGAAGTGGAACACGGCCTGTCGACTGCAAATCAAACGAAATGACGGCCACTATGTCAAATGACTGGAACAATAAAGCGCGAAAGCCAATAGAAGCAGCAACATGTGATATCGCTGTCGTAACGTTTCATTAGCGACAGTTGTGTTTGTTCATTGCGCGCGGCGCTGGTTCGGATTATCGCTGTCTGATTGTTGAAGAGGCTCGGAGATTCAGCCGGAATGAATCAAACAGTTCGTAGCACGGCGCGTTATACTAGAATAGACAATGTTACAACTGTGTTAATTTCCGAAAATCTCATAAATTCTAGAAGGCAAAAAAAGGAAACATTGCACAAGCTTTCTAAAACTTCTTGTTGACGTGTTATTTAGTTTTAGACAATGAAATAACAACAGCAGAGAATTTTGCCATTGAGGATAGATAAACATATCGCTTTGTTGTCTATCAAACACGGAAGTCACAGCCTTTGAATTAAAAAATCTATACATATTAGAGCAGTATCACGAAAATTTCAACGTGTAGCTACAAATATGTGCATCCGTGTTCGTGATTTTTTTTTTTAGAATATTTGTTCATGTTGACTAGCTAAACAAAAGATTACATACACATTGTAAAATTTGCCTGCGTCATTCGTGGAAATGTAATGAAATTAATACTCTCCGAAATATCTCTGAACGTGTAGAATGTTTAGCTAAATATAAGCAGTTAGCAATTTATGAGCAATGGATAGGAAGAATTTGAAGTAAGGAGACTGCGAAGAACCACGGGAAATAGCAAGAGACGGGGAGCCCATGAAATTGTGAAAGACACACACACACACACACAAACAAACACAAACAAAAAACAAAAAATAAAAGCAACTGAGGAGAGATCAGGGCCTAGTAGTGACAAGAGTCTAGACTTGTACAGGGAGATATCACTTAAAATTTCAGGTTGGTTGCCACCTATCCAGATGGAAGTTCCGTGACTTTCATAGGCGAATGCTTGGATAGTACCCGAAAGGAACAATCGCCGCCCCTTCAAAGCCCCCCCGTAATCAACACAAGCGACCAACTTCCCGTCTCACTCCAAGTTACGTGACTTTTCCGGATCACACAACATCGTTACAGAACCTAAGGATCAATAAACAGAACACAGTTTGTTGTAGGTAAGTTTACACATGAACTAAATTCGAGTGTGTTCCGAGTAGTTTAACGCGTTCATTTGTCTCTCTCTCTCTCTCTTTCTGTCCCTCCCTCTCTCTTCTTCTTCGTCTCCCGCTGTACTTCCGTTCTTCCTTTATGTATCTGTTTCACTTCTTATGTAGTTTGCTTATATACTTATTTATTTTCCTCTTCGTTTTTCTCTTTTTGTTTTCTTTATTTCTCTTTCTGTTTTCTCCCTCCCTTTCTTTTTTTTTTTCTTTTGTTTTTCCTTTTTTTTTTTTTTTCTTATATTCTTATTTTTTTTCCTCTTCGTTTTTCTCTTTTTTTTTTCTTTTTTTCTCTATCTGTTTCCCCCCCCCCCTTTCTCTTTATTTCATCTCTCTGTTCGCTTCCTTATTTCTTGCAGGAAGTTGTAACTGCGCCTGTGAGCACATATATTAAAAATAGACCAACGTAAAGCATCTTTAATAAATGTCCCTTCAAGGAAACAGCTAGTTCCTGGAAAGTAGGCAGACAAGATTGTTAAATGCATCATTCAGTTCCTTTTTGTCATCGCCGCAGTGACCCTGTTTTTTTTTAAGTCGTTAACGTCACCAGCTTTCATGCGTCAAGAATACGGTTCCTTGCCTTCGTGATGCTTTATTTGCGTCAATCATTCAGTGCTCTTTTCAGGAGATTTTGTTTGTATGTCATGTGTTTTATTCAACAATTTCTGGAACGAAACTTATGACGTCTACTCTCCTTTAACAACTTCCGTCTGTATAGCAGATATTAAACATTAGTGAGTATAAAATTTCAAAATTTATTTGTTTGTTATCAGCTAGTAGAGAGTGTCTCTGTACGGAAATTGTTAGGACTTCACGGATGCGTTCTTTGTGAGCTCAGTGGTAATGTGCCTTTTGATTTCTTCTGCCTGTCTTATAACCACGTCCAGGAATATAGCTTCACATATATCAGTGAATGCTACTGTTTTCTGAAAAAGCAACAGGTTTTTCGGCAGTGTGTTTCCTCTGCATTAATAGTGCAGTATGCTCCTAATAGTTCTTTAATAGTAAGTCTAAACACTTTAAGTTCAATCTCAGTAATTAACCAACTTAATGCACTAATTCTTGTTCTATAATACGTTTATTATATGCCTCTACATGTTTCGAGCATCATGTGCTCATCATCAGGAGGTTAAAACTGTATTATACAGAATCTCGTATCGTCACACCTGTAGGTGGCCGTCCGGTGCACAGGTTGAGGGAGGACCTTATCAAACTGTGCACGGGACGGCCGGCCACCTACAGGTGTGACGATACGAGATGTTCTATAATACAGTTTTAACCTCCTGATGATGAGCACATGAGGCTCGAAACATGTAGAGGCATATAATAAACTTATTATACAGCAAGAATTTGTGCATTAAGTTGGTTAATTACTAAGATTATACTGAGATGCACAGTCAGCAAAACATCAAAACTTTACGTACAGTACGGTTTACCAATTTTATGTCACTTCAAAACCGAGAATTTTTATCTATATTTACACCCAGAACATAAATTTAAAATTATTCAGAAAGGTATGTAAAATTATCTATGTTGTCGGAAATAGTATTGTTTTGTCATGTCGGTATAGTACCGAAAGGAGACTGTTCTTTTCTTATTTAGCAGGTATTTGCGCCTGTAGCTGTACATAATGCAGCGTAACTGCTGGGCGATTGTGAATGTTGACTCGAAACGGGCGTGGAATGAAGGAACCGTGGTCTATTTTAAGGTACCACACCAAAATAATGCTGGCTGCAAGTAATGGGAGCTCAGGACAATTTCTGCCAATGAAACTGGCCTCCGTGTCGAGTTTCGAAACCTGCACGTCCAGAACATTAAGGAGTGTTGCCAACTACTGCATTACAACACTCGATAGAGTAAATAAGAGTTAAAATAATTTAGCTTAAACTGCTGAGTAAGATCTCTGTGGAGAAAACATTTTCTTTTTCAAGGAAGTGAAATACGAGTGGGCTTGTTCTGCTTCAGTTTGTATACCGCGTTTGTAACGACAAACTGATATTTATACAAAGCAATGATCCATTTTTGCCGGTCCCAGTGGCCGCGCGGTCTAAGGCGTAGGTCTTCGGCCGTTCGCCTGCTGAGATCGTGGGTTCGAATCCTACCGGGGACATGGATGTCTGTCTACTGTGAGTGTTGTGTGTTGTCAGGTAGAGGTCTCTTCGATGGGCTGACCACTCGTTCAGAGGAGTCCTACCGACTGTGGTGCGTCGTTGTGTGTGATCTAGATACCTCGTGAATGAGGTGGCCCTGGCCCAATGGGGGCTGTTGCTCCAAAAAGAATAAAAAGGTCCATTTTTGCGCGTATTGCAATTAGTACAGATTCCAGGTACGATCATAGAATTGTCTTTAATGACCGCTCAGGCATGCGTTCGGTATCTATACCTGAATATTTGAACACGAGTTGAAACAATAATAAAAGTAATAATAGTTGTATTGGGCAGTTGCTGTGGCTACAACGTGTAATGGAAAAATGAATTTTAAAATACGTCTACCTGATAGAGTATCTGAGTTCAAGACGGGCGCTTTCTTCTAGTCGCTAACCTATAAGAATTATTTTGTTCCCGTTTGTAGGTAGACTGCTGTATTTTACTTCCATATACAGTGCTATGCCGTAATGTTACTCTGCTTCGTACAAACACTGTAGTCATCAGAACATAATGTTTTTAGTATGGCCTTACTGCGACAAGAAATCTGGAAATCCTTCGTTACCTTTTGTAAATTCTAAGTCAATATTATTCTCTCAGCATAAATGTCTGTATAGGTTAAGATGATTTTTATTGATAACTGTACTCTGAAAATTCTGTAATGTCTTAACAAATTTTATATTAAATGAAAACTGCGCGAACTTCACAATTAGAAGGAACGGAAGGCAAGAAAGAAAGACGGGATAAGAAAGGGATGTAAAGAAAAGTTGGACGAGATGGAAAGAGACTCTGTAACAAAAGGCAACCAATTTGTTGTGCCCACTGAAACTCTTCAATCCGGAGCCTAAGGTTGCCATGCGATTGGTGAGTTACCGTGTGTAATGTCGGCTAGTCCATTAAGTTATGCTAGTTATGCTGTAGCCTCAGTACGTATGCACTTAACTTCCGTGTGCTAATTGCACACAGTTCTTTTTTGTTTTACAGCTTTAAGTTACATAGCTGAGTGCTGCTTTCAGCTCAGAAAATTTTAAACGAGCCACACCCACCGCCATAAAGGAACAGAAGTTAAAAACACTTAAGGAAGCATTTCTTCGATCATTAATTCTATTCAAGAATTACCACCTATATATATCACAAAATAATTTAAAGTCGTTACATTTTACCGACGTATATTGTCTCTGGATTATTATAATTATTATTGTTATTATTATTATTTTAATATTATATTGCAACTGAAGGCAGTATAAATGTGCTGATGACAATACACATACTCAGACGAATGATGTGCCACAGCCATAATACACCATTTACTTACTTACTTATTTACTTACTTACTTACTTACTTACTTACTTATTCCATGGAAGAGAGGCCTTCTTGAGAAGCTAACCAGTTTTCAGCTATTAGTATGGCAATATAAGTGCGTGGCACTTACCATCAAGTGCCACGCACATATACTCGTATTGCCATACTAATTGTATATCACACAACGGGGATGACGCACATAAAGTTTTCAGCTAGTCAAGAAATTCCCCGCATTTTATGGAACCCAAAGGTTCATTACCGCATTCACAAGTTTCCGCCACCTCTCCCTATCCTGAATCAGCCCGATCCAGTCCATACCTGCAAGTCCCACTTCCTTCAGATCCATCTTAATATTATCCTCCCACCTACGCCTTTATCTCCCAAGTGGTCTCTTTCTCTCAGGTTTCCCCATCAAAACCCTGCATACGCTACTCCTCTCTCCCATACGCGCTACATGTCCCGCCCATCTTATTCTTCTCGATTTTATCACCCGAGCAATACTGGAGGAGGAGTAGTACAGATCATCAAGTCACTCATTGTGCAGTTTTCCCACTCCCCTCTTACCTCGTCCCTCTAGGCCCAAATATTCTCCTCAACACCCTATTCTCAAACACCTCAGCCTACGTTCCTCTCTCAATGTGAGCGACCAAGTTTCACACCCACCCAAAACAAGAGACAAAATTATAGTTCTCTATATCGTAATCTTTAAATTTTTGGATAGCAAACTGGAAGACAGAAGATTCTGCACTGAATGATAACAAGCATTCCCTGACTTCAAATTGCTCTTCAATTTCTTCCTAAATAGAATTTTGATTTGTCAATGTTGTTCCCAAATCATACACCATTACAGTATATAAAGGCTTATAGGCAGGTCTACGGTCATTCAGTAACTACAATGAAATAGTGGGTACGTATACCGAGGATAGGGAGTGTGAACCTGGGCGATTGTGTATGTGGGATAATAATATTGCGTATCTTAGAGAAAAAGGGCGTGACGGTTGTGAACTGAATTGCGTGAGTAGCTAAGGAGGGGCTCCACTAGCAGACGTTTGTGGACACGATTAAAAATGTTATTAGAGTGCCATTATTATGTACAGTAATGTCAAACATGGGTCTATGAATCTCTGTGGACAGTAGGTGTCTCTGTGGACAGTAGGTGTCTCTGTCGCAACTGGAATTACGTAGGGCCACCTCCCTCCTAGGGATCATGCGACCTGGCCAGTATGTTGCAGCGAGTGAAACACCCAGTATTGCGAACGTACTGAAATTAAGAATGTTCCGGAGATGTGAACATGTGGATTGGATGGGGTACACAGTAAATGCATTCCTAATTTTTCTGGACTAATCTCTTGGAAAATCACGTGATGAAGGCAGTTATTAGTCTTGCTACGTGTGTCGGCCAACCACTTGGCCACCTTCACGGAGATAATATACAAAGTTAGGGTAATTAAAGAGTACACAATGACAGTGATGCTGGTATTTCTATAATTTAATTGTATAATCTTTAATGTATCCACCCATTGTATTTTACCTCCCTGAAGATGGCTACTGCGTGGTTGGCCGAAACGTGTAAGAAGTCATTATTTATATAAACGAATTTCATTATACTTGTGTGCATTAGTGGGTACTGCTGTTTGACATTTAGGATTAGATGTTCTTCCTCTGTGCTAATCTGCTCAGTGTTATGGGATGTAATTCGCTCATTCTAAATAGTAGGGTTTCACTTTAAGTAGTACACGTGGATACGAGCATCCATATTTACACCTTCAACAAATACATCAGATGGAACAAGTAAAAGCAGATAAAACCTCTGTTCCTGCCAATACCCGCCATAAAGATTGCGATCTTAGTAATTAAACAACTTAATGCACAAAATCTTGTTTTATAATAAGTTTGTTATATGCCTCTACATGTTTCGAGTACATAGTGCTCGAAACATGTAGAGGCATATAACAAACTTATTATAAAACAAGATTTTGTGTACTAAGTCGGTTAATTACTAAGATTATACTGAGATGCACGGTCAGCAAAACAATAAAAAATAAAGATTGCGGCTTATGTTGTGTACGGAGGTTTGTTTCCTCAGTTCTATCCGAAAGGTCTAAGTTTTAAAAACAAGTGTCTTTCATGGTGCAGACAACGCGTTCCCTAACATATAGATTCCCCAGGACTACAAGCTTCCATTTCCTTCTTATCTCATTAGGACACTGAGCGTTTCGAATTTCCACTCACCCTCGGTCGCAACCTGTAAAGGGGACCGAAATTCAGCAAACCAGTCGAGGCTGCTCGTAGCAAGGCGTCCAACTCGACAAACGCAGGTTAGAGTTATCGGCTACCATGGATTACGTTTTCCCTAACCGTCCTGTTTCAAGGCAAACACCAGAGGGTTTTTACAAAGTGGCACGCCCCAACTCCTCCACATACGGAGCAGCCAACTCATATCGCATCTTGTCTGAGTTCAAAACCAGACCTTTATTTAAAGTTTTCCTTTTGTAAATATTAACGACAAAAAGATTGCCTCTTCCCCCTAATGTCGACAGTCAAGATGAACAAGTCAAGGCCATCAGCCAAGACCACCAAATCTATTAGCTTAAATCCACCTCCAGTATTAAATTAAAGGTGAATTTTCAAGCGCAATTTTTCGGCCCTACTTACATTTCTGGTTAGTTGGTTGGTTGGGTGGTTGTTTATCACATCAGCTTTCACCTCATCTTCACTGCAGAAGTATTTCCTTCATTACTACCTCGGAGCCCTTGAAATGAAGGCCATGCTGTTCACAAAAACTTGTCAGGATTTTCCCCGCAGGCTGCTCGTAATATCCGCCCATCCACCGTTGAGTTCTGATCTTTCTTCTAGTGATTTATACACCTGTGGATCACCAGTGAAGAACTTTGCAGGGAAAAAACTTTCGGACATGAAACGCGAGGGGCGCCTGTGGGTACAAATCTCTCTTATTTTTTCTATGCGAGAATCGAACGCGAAGTGTATTGCTTGAAGGTGTTTCCAGTCGGTCTGTCGATTGCCTGGGCAAACAAAGCTCTGTTTTCCATTCCAGGTTGGTTTGTACATGCATGTCGAAGTAAAAAGTATGATTGTAGCACACAAATTGATGTCACTAGTTGACAAACAGCCGGATTACTATAAAATGAACGTTTGTAAATTAGGCGAGTAACAGATATTATGGCATATTGCCATCATAGAATTACTTCGAGGTACGACAGATATAGTGACAATGTGCGGTGTTTTCTAGGTTGCGCGTTGCTTGGTTACCGTATGATCAATGCGTCAACGAGTAACGAGAAAGAGACTGCCCTTGCATGCGTTAATGTAACCTACATCTTTCATATCAAGGAGTGACTGAGAGGCCATCCATATTATTTCTTTGTGAGCTCTGTGACCCACTTATGACGGTAACCATCAATCGCCCTCTACCACATAGTCTAAGTGCTCATATTTCTCAGGTATCGATATCTTTATCAATGACGAAAGCACAGTTAGGGCAACAAGTGTGCCAGGTTTCTGGAATAAGACATTCGAATGAGTCTTTTGTAAAAATTCATCGTGCACTGATCAACCGTTGCTTAGCATGAGTGCTGAACACTCATTCTAGGCGCAAAATATAAATTTATGGCTTCGAGGAAGATTCTGGCCCCTAAAATATCTTGGGTCATAGGAGAGTGGATAACGTTAGAATCTTTTTCTAATATTTCTACGGAGATTAAATATGGATGGGTCAAACAGAGCATGCAGTATCTACACACACACACACACACACACACATATATATATATATATATATATAAAGGGATAAAGCAGTCCCGTTACAGGCCTGGAGTGGCCCTAAGGGTTCCAGGAAGTTAAGGTTCCCAGATTACATGACAACGGCACAGCATGGTGGTAAGGTTGTCAGCCTTATGCACCGGCCACCTTTACTCCCAGGAAATCCTCCTGGTACTCATTTCTGTTAGAGGCTGAGTCGATGTCAATGAAAAATTCCAATGACACCATCCGGAATCGAGTCAGCGACCTTCCGATTGTAGCACAGTACCTTAACCACTGTGCCACCGCGGTCCCCATATAATTATATTTATTTATTTATTTATAACTTTCTTATGGGAGATTATATGCGTACAAAACTATAGTCTGAATATTTCAAGAGGAGAGACCACTGGAAAGACTTAAGCCTCAAAAGGAGGATAATATTAAAAATGCGTCTGAAATAAATAGGATCTCGATTAAACTGTTTCGAAATGTAGTTATGTCTTTAATTCACATTTTCCTTTGTGTTGTACTAAGAATCATTCCCGCACGTTCAATAATTGATGCAGTCAGTACAGCAGCCACTAGATTTTATTGGCGCAGAAGCGTCCAGTTATCCAAACAGAGGTAAAGCGATTCCGTTACAGGCCCGGTGTGGCCCAGAGGGTGGGTAGAGGTATAGCTCTACTCTTCGATGACTGCAGCACTAGAATGGGGTGAGTGGTCAGCAGCACGCCCCGGCCGTACTTTAAACCCGGGAAAGACCCGGTACCCGTTTTACAGGAGGCTGGGTGAGCCCGAAGGCCGGTCTGGACGGGCGGAAAATCTCGTCCCCACCGGGATTCGATCCCGGACCGTCCAGACCGTAGTCAGTTGCTATACCGACTGAGCTACCCGGCCCAAAAATTATCTAAATACAGTGCAATAATTCAAAACCCCTTTAGTTTGAAAAACACAGTAACCATAAAAGAGAACTTGAAGAAAATAGAAAATACAGACACTTTTAACTCGTGTTGTTTGCAATTCGTAATATTTGCGAACACACAGACATTTTTTTAAACTCGTGGTTCCGTGCATCGTAATTCAATGTTAATAAAACTCCAACCAGATGCAACAGTATGCAGCTACTTCCCTCCAACGTGGCCCGATCGGGCCACGTTGGAGGGAAGTAGCTGTACCAGTATAATGACTTGTACCGGAGGCTGCGGTTACAGTTTTTAGTACTCCTGATGATGGGTGCTGTGACACCCGAAACATGTAGAGTGACTTTGCAGTAAATAAATATCTGCATACTGTTGCATCTGGTTG